>Ga0351841_1027_pt2 | contig 23810 bp, 24 predicted proteins | sample BONcelHFGM3001E6_FD_206884 | JGI IMG/M metagenome (GOLD analysis project Ga0351841, IMG submission 206884) | Enriched cells from coal bed in the Powder River Basin, Montana, United States - BONCAT cells FGM rep1 HSBNCT.FGM.300.1.E6 ...
GACATACCTATGGTCAAAGAAAAGAAAATAACCATCACAAAAGACGGTCCCTATTTAGTGGAAGGCAATATACCGCTACGTGAAAAAATCAACACCCTGAACGCGAATCATGAGCATGAGTTTGTGGCAGGCCGGGAGTTTGCCCATGGGGAGACCTATCTGCTGTGCCGCTGCGGACATACGTCCACGCCGCCTTTTTGCGACGGCGCCCATTTGCACACCCTTTTCGACGGTATTGAAGTCGCATCTCTCAAATCATACAAGGACCGCGCTGAAGTCACGGACGGCCCGGAGTTGACTTTGTTGGACGACGGGCGCTGCGCCTTGGCTAAGTTTTGCCATAGGGCGATGGGTAGCGCGTGGGCTCTGGCTGAAAATTCGGATGATGCCGACTGTAAAGAAGAGGCGATTACCGCCGCTTGCGACTGCCCGACCGGCAGACTGGTTGCGGTGAATAAAAACGGTAAAGAGATCGAGTATCATTACGAGCCCTCCATCGATATTATCCAGGAACCGACGCAGGGAGTCAGCTCGGGTATTTTCGTCAAAGGCAGCATTCCCCTGGTCTCTGAAAGCGGCAAGGTCTATGAAACCAGGAACCGCTATATGCTGTGCCGTTGCGGCCGTTCTAACAATAAACCCTTTTGTGACGCCAGCCATGTGAGGACCGATTATGTCGACGATAAGGCGGGAGTACATCGGGATTAGGGGAACAGGAAAAGCCGCTTGTATTATAAATGCGCCTTTGTCGTTGTTCGTGTCGCATTCGGCGCAATTAACACAAACAATTGCAAGCCGGAATGGCCCCGCTTCGCCTGGGTTGTTCTTATACGGTGTTGATCTTGGACAGTAACATTTAATGGAACGAAATTCTTTAGCGTTTTACTTTCGGTGGTATATTTGATAGAATATGGGCGAATGGTATTACGCCGCCACGCGACTTGACAATTGAAATAGGAGGAACGCTTATGGTCAAAGAAAAGAAAATAACCATATTGAAAAACGGCCCCTATCTGGTGGAAGGTAATGTCCCTTTGGCGGAAAAATTGAATGTCCTCAAAACACACCGCGTCCATGAACTTGTGGAGGGACGGGAGCTTCCCCAAGCGGAAACATATCTTCTTTGCAGTTGCGGGCATTCGTCCAACCCGCCTTTTTGTGACGGAGCCCATGAGACAATCGATTATGACGGCACCGAAACCGCCCCCTGCGAAGAATACAGAAAACGCGCCAAGCGGGTGGAGGGTCCGAATCTCACCATGCTGGATGACGGACGGTGCGCTTTGGCAAAGTTCTGCCATGGAGAAAAAGGCAACGCCTGGACGCTGACCATGAGCTCCAACTATCCGGATTGCAAAGAAGCGGCCATCATCGCCGCAAGCAATTGTCCCACCGGGAGGCTCGTGGCCCTTGACGACGAGGGCAATGAAATAGAAAACACCTATGAACCGTCCATAGATATTATTCAAGAACCCATCCAGGAATTCAGTTCCGGTATTTTTGTCAAGGGCGGTATTCCCCTGGTTTCAGAAAGCGGCAAGGTCTACGAAACCCGAAACCGGTATATGCTTTGCCGGTGCGGTCATTCTTACATCAAACCGTTTTGTGACGGCGCGCATATGGAGTTTAATTTTGTCGACAATAAAGTAGCTAAGAAAAAGAAAAAGAAAAAAGAAAAGAAATCTTCAAAATAAGCACTGGAAAATAATGCGTAATTTGTACGGTTAATTTGAATAAGGAAGATAGTATTCCTTAATGCACGTATTTGATGTTATGTGTGCAAAATTATTTTTCGGTAACACAAAAAATTACAAGTCAGTTTTTATGGAAACCCCGTTTTTACGGGGTTTCTTTTATACCAAGCCCAAGATCCGCGCGGTATTGGCAACGATAAAGCATATCGCCATGCCTGTTATTGTCGGCACAAGAAAGGATACCAAAGTCCACTTCCAGCTTTGCGATTCTTTTTTTATGGTTAAACATGTGGTGCCGCACGGCCAATGCATCAGGGAAAACAACATAACACATATGGCCGTAAGCCAGGTCCAACCATGAGAAATCAGAAGCTGTCTTAATTGATCCAGACTATCCAGTTCCATGATGCTTCCCGTTGCCAGATAACTCATGATAATGATAGGAAAAATAATTTCGTTTGCTGGAAAACCGAGAATAAAGGCTAACAATATGAAGCCGTCTAAACCGAGTAGCCGGGCAAACGGGTCCAGAAAGCCCGCGCAATGAGACAACAGGCTAAGATCACCCACATAGATATTTGCCAGAACCCAGATGATCAATCCCGCAGGAGCGGCTACGACAATGGCGCGCTTCAGTACGAATAATGCCCTGTCAACGATAGACCTGACAATGACCCTGCCGATTTGCGGTTTCCGATAGGGGGGGAGTTCTAGGGTAAAAGATGAGGGGAGCCCTTTCAGTATGGTTTTTGAGAGCAGTTTCGATATCAATAAGGTCATTACCACGCCAAGGACTATGACGGCTGTTAGCAGCAAGGTGGCAGCCACCGATTGCATCGGTCCGGTAATGACGCCCGCAAAAAACATGGTGATGATGGCGATCAAGGTTGGGAAGCGTCCGTTACAGGGTACGAAATTATTAGTTATAATGGCGATCAGCCGTTCTCTCGGCGAATCGATAATCCGGCAGCTAATAATCCCCGCAGCATTACATCCAAATCCCATACACATGGTCAATGCCTGTTTCCCGCAAGCGCATGCCTTTTTGAAAAAGTTATCAAGATTAAAGGCAATTCTGGGTAGATACCCCAAGTCCTCCAGCAGAGTAAAAAGAGGGAAGAATATCGCCATAGGCGGAAGCATCACTGAGACGACCCATGCCAGCGTCCTAAAGATACCCATAACCAGAACGCCTTGCACCCATGGCGGGGTGTCTGCCCAAAAGAAGAAAGCGCTCAGCTGATCTTCGATCCAAAAGAAGAAAGCGGCGAGCATTTGCGAAGGATAATTGGCGCCGGTAATCGTTAACCAGAAAACCACTCCCAGAAGACCGATCATAATGGGAATGCCAAAGACCCTGGAGGTGAGAATTTTATCAATTTTTCGGTCCGTGCGATTATATGTATCGCCATTAAAGACAACGGTTTTACCGCTTATTCTTTCCGCGGTAGAGACGATCCGTGAGACAATCTTATCCCTTAAAAGATCGTGATCAATCCCTGCTTCATCTAATATTTTTCGTGCTTCTTCTAATTGATGGGCGACGGTTTGGTCGCTCATGACGTCGCAGCCCACATATTGTTGCAAGGCGTTTAATAAGGTTTCATCGCAGTCAAGGAGTTTTATAGCGACCCAGCGGCTGTTGAGTTTCCCGGCCAAATGATCCTTTAGCGCCGGTTCCAGCAGCGCGATTGCCGCTTCGATCGTCGTATCGTAGCGGATCGAAAGCAAAGAGGTGTCGATAGTCTGATTCGTGATATCGTATACCGCATCCATCAGCGCATCCAAACCTATTCCGTTTCTTGCGCTGGTACCGATAACGGGTACGCCAAGCTGCTTAGACAGTTCTTTTAGATTAACGGTGATTTTTTTTCTTTTTGCTTCATCCAAAAGGTTAACGCAAACCACCACGTTGGCGGTTATTTCAATCGTCTGGATTACTAAATTTAAATTTCTTTCCAGGCAGGTAGCGTCGGCTACAACGATGGTGGCTTCAGGATTGCCAAAGCAGATAAAATCTCTGGCCACCTCTTCTTCCACAGAATTGGCCATCAGTGAATATGTGCCCGGCAGATCAACCATGATAAAATTCTTATCTTTGTGGCGATATTTTCCCTGGGCATTAATGACTGTTTTACCGGGCCAGTTACCGGTGTGCTGATTGAGCCCGGTTAAACTATTAAATATGGTGCTTTTCCCGACGTTCGGATTCCCGGCGAGTGCTATAATTTTATTATCGGCATTGATCCGTTCGATATTAAGCTGATCCCCCAAAACGCCTGTTCCGGTTGAATGGCTGGTCAGACCCATTTTCAAGTCCTCCTATTATATTTAGTCTTAAGAGCTTCAAAAGGCCAACAAGTGCCTGCCCAAGATGGTCTACCTGTAGGCTTAGAGCGCTTCAACCATGATTTTTGATGCTTCTTCGGAACGTAGCGCAATAACAGCGCCTCGAATAAAATAGGCAATAGGGTCTCCTGACGGACTTTTCCCTAACGCTTCTACTTCGGTATCGGAAATTAAACCCAAATCCAGCATTCTTCTCCGGAATGCTCCGTTGAAAATCAGGGTCTTTACCTTTGCTTTTTTTCCTAAAGGCAGATAATTAAGAGGAATAATTTGATCGTTCATATCTTTAACCTCCGGCAATTAATTTTGTGTTCATTTTTATCAATATGGGTCAAAATCAGTGGCGAGAAAAAAGTTTTCCCTATCCTAACATATGAAGAAGAGCGAAATGTGTTACACAACGTTTATGAAGGGGGCGTTAGCGGCTGCAAAGATTAATCGCGCCGAGCAAGCGTAGAGTATGGGTGCCTCCCATAAACCGGATAAAGCAAAGAACCCCAACATATTGGGGTTCTTTGCTGCTAAAATAGATATTATTTTGGGCGAGCAGATTTCTTGCTAAGGCGCTTCCGCTACCGGTTTGCGGCGCTCATTAGCAAGGAATCTGCTCCGAAAATGATTATATGTGCAACCAAGGGATTTATTCAAGAAAAAATTGTCGTAAAGCTAGTGCTGCTTCCGGAAGAATAAAAAAAGCCACAGTCAGCGGCTTGAATCATTTGTTTTTTTGAATTTATTAAATTTAATTCGTATGATGGCGCCATAAATATGGTAATGGTCGTTATAATAAGCGCGAACTTTTATCCTTTTCTCGTACCGGTCATCATTTTTTTTGATCGGTGCAATCTTGGAAGCGGGGATATTACCGATTCTTCTATGGTTGACATAGACGGCACAGGCGGGAGTTTCCTGGTCTTGCTCATATTTGATCGTAGGAATGATTCTTTTATCAAACGGCGGTTGTTTTGCATAAATCTTTTTTAAAAGCCATTGGCGCGAATCCCCGTCATGATTTTTGGTCGTCACATCCACAACATTGATTTTGATAACCCGATACTTAAACCGATAGCTGCTGATATAAAGGATGATGCCTATCACTTCAAAAAAAACAACGATATAAAGCTCTTGCAGATAAATCCCGCTGATACCCCATAATATAAATAAGATGCCCAGGACACGCAAACAGGTGACCATATCCATATCCCCCTATTTGTCAATTATAGGAAATAATTGAGGATTAACTTAAGTAGGGTTATTTTATAGGTATATTTCAACTTTATACTAAAATAATGTATTTAGCAACAAAAAGTATGGATTTGTCTAAACTTAATACACATTTATGCCTAAATTGAATTTAATCTGTGGATTTATTATCAGGGATCGTGATAGCGGGCCAGGTGGATATTAAATCATTGCGGCTTTATGATAAAAGTTTATATTAAATAGTAATATTCCCGGATGTCTCCCAATAAAACTATATTTTCTTACCGTTAGCTATTCGAATTATGGTATAATAAAACAAAAAAAGCATACAGCTCGGCAATTTTTTAATCGGAAAGAGGGGGTTTAATGAAGAAAAATTAAGAAAACATCCTATTTTTAGAGTTTCTATAGATATGTCTGAGCAGTCCACCGGGTTGAGACTGAATTTCTAAATTAATATATAGCATTCATTCAAGCGGTATTTCAGTGAATTTAGTTACAGGATTTTTTTAGTAGATAAGCGAAAGCTGCTATTAATTATAATAAACAGCTATGCTCATTTATTGAGTTCGTGTATACAACTATTATTGCTTTTGAACGTTATTCTTATAATAAATCTAGTTGAATATTTTAAATACCTTAATCGGTACAATAATATTCATGAGGGGAGGGGAGTTCTTGTTCTTACTTTGGGAAAAAATTAAAGAAAGTTTTTTTTCTGCGCTCCCTATTATTCTGTTAGTTTTAATTATCAATCTCACAATTTTGCCCTGCGAGATATCTGTCTTAATTAACTTTTTTGTTGGAGCAATATTAGTAATTTTAGGCATGGCATTATTCTTATACGGAGTAGAAATGGGAATTACCCCTATTGGTAATTTACTGGGAGCCTCTGTAAAAAGGATTCAATCAAAGATATGGGTAATTGTTCTTGCTGGAATTATTTTAGGATTTTTTGTTTCAGTCGCAGAGCCAGATTTACATATCTTGGCAGGTCAAGTTGATGCTGTTACTTCCGGTTTTATTGATAAATTAAGTATCATTGTTGTTGTGTCTATTGGTATTGCGTTATTATTTTCATTCGGCTTAATCAGAATTCTATATAATATTCCTTTGTATATTATCTTAACAATACTTTACACTGTGATTCTAATCTTATCTTTTTTTACACCTCCTCATTTTTTAATTATTGCTTTCGATTCATCCGGTGCTACTACCGGTGCTCTGACTGTTCCTTTTTTTCTTGCGATAGCCATGGGTGTTTCTTCATTAAAAAAGGACGTAAAGGCTGCTGAAAAAGACAGCTTTGGATTGATTGCTATTGTCTCTACAGGAGCAATTATTGCAGTGATGTTAATGGCTATTATATCTCCACAAGAGACAGTTTCTAGCCATGTGGAAATCGCCGTATCCTCTTCAACAAATATATTTACGTCGGTTATCATGTATTTAACAGAAAAAACAACGGATAGTCTCTTAGCTTTTGCTCCGCTTTTAATAATATTTTTAGTTTTTCAAAAAATATTATTTCATCTACCTAAAAAACAAAGAAATAGAGCCTTATTGGGGATTTTATATTCCTTTATTGGATTGTCAATATTTTTAACCGGAGCGTATTCTGGGTTTATTGATATCGGAATCAAAATAGGCTATAATTTGGCTGCGATGGATAATAAAGCTTATTTAATAATTATTGGATTTTTACTGGGGTTATTTATTGTTTTAGCAGAACCGGCAGTATATGTTTTGACAAAACACATCGAAAATGTCACAAGTGGATATATTAACAGAAAAATGGTTTTAAGTGCGCTAGCGATTGGAATAGGTATATCAGTCGCTCTTTCAATTTTGCGGATACTGATTCCATCGCTACAGTTATGGCACTATTTGTTACCGGGTTATATCATCGCAATAGCAATGTCATATATTGTTCCTAAAATATTTGTGGGAATTGCATTCGATTCGGGAGGTGTTGCTTCCGGTCCTATGACAGCAACATTTATCCTTGCCTTTACACAAGGTGCAGCAGAATCAATAAGTACTGCCGATCCACTAGTCGATGGGTTTGGAATCATCGCAATGGTTGCCCTCACCCCACTAATAACAATACAGATTCTGGGTCTCATATATAAAAGCAAGAGCAGGAAGAGAGGATGTAATAATAATGAATTTGAATCCGGAAATAACTGAAATAGATTTATTATACGTCATTGTTCATGACGGACAAGGCGATAAGGTTATGAAAATTGCCAAGAAAAATGGGGCTTTAGGAGGCACCATCTTCTTAGGTCAAGGGACAATCACTTCTTCCAAACATAGAGGAATAACATCATTGGGATATTATAAAGAAATTATTCTGATCGCATGTCATAGACATGTCGCATTAAATATTATACGTAAATTAGATCAAAAAATTAAATTATATAAACCAAATCATGGGATTGCTTTTACAATTTCACTTGTAGGGGCCTGTGGCTCAAAAAAGTGTATTTTTTGTACGGAAAATAACCACGGAGGAGATGAAAAACCAATGTATCAATCTATTATTATTATTGTAGAAAAAGGAAAGGCTGAAGATATAGTAGATATAGCGAGTAAGGCGGGTGCGAATGGAGCCACAATTATTAACGCGCGTGGAGCGGGCATTCATGAAACCAGCAAGATTTTTAATATAGAAATCGAACCGGAAAAAGAAATAGTCTTAATAATTGTGAAAGAAGAGTTAACAAATACCATTATTTCTTCAATTAAAACAAACTTTAATATTGACAAGCCTGGCAATGGCGTTCTTTTTGTACAAAATATTAATCAAGTGTATGGTTTATATGATTGATAAACTTTTTAGGAAAGCCGGGTCTTCTCCAAGGATAAAAAGAGGGTGATCTATTCGGTGGTCACCCGCCTGGAGATTGCCAAACTGTGTTCCATTATTCACGAAAAGATTCTAAAGCGTTTGTCACCATCAACGACGTCAACGACGTGATGGGCGGCGAGCATAAAAAACACGCCATTCACTGATCCGGCAAATATTTTATGCGGCAGAAGCCGCCTTCAATAGATAATTCAACCCCGCCAAAAGCGGGGTTTTTCACGTCGTCTATGACTTTGTTTCAAAGATGAAATTTCCGCAACCATTTGATTTTGCTCTACTTTTCATGCATAATAGGATTCGGGAGTGTTTATATGGCTGAATTTATAAATCATAAACCGCAAGCCGCGGGCTGCTGAGCGCCGGAAAACGATGCCGGTCGGCATCAGGCGGCCCCGGATACGGAAAACTGTCAAATCTGCGGTGCGCCGCTGGATTATTTGCTTGTCGGCAAAGAATTGACCTGTCTTCATTGCGGAAAAACGGAGATAGGTAATATTTGCTGCCCGAACGGGCATTATGTATGTGACGATTGCCATGGCAAAGATCTTTTTCGTGTTATTTCGGAGGATATCCAAACCGCCCGGGAAACGGATCCTTTTGCGATTGCCGAGCGGCTGATGGCAGATGTGAGAGTGCCGATGTTGGGCTGCGAGAATGCCTGGATTTCCGCGGGCGCGTTGATGGCGGCGCTAAGAAACGAAGGCACGCTTTCCATCACGGCGGATCAGATCGCGGAAGTCTTACAGCGGACGAAAAGACAAGCCATCGGCGGCTATTGCGGTCTAACCGGCGTTTGCGGCATTGTCCCGGCCATCGGCGCCTCTTTCAGCGTGATTCTAGGCGCGGCGTGCCCTAAAGACGTTGAAACGGCCCAAACCATGCGCATTGCCGGAAATATTGTCCAGGCCATCTCCGGCTTGGCCGGGCCTTGTTGCTGCAAGGCTTTCGTCAGGATCGCCCTGGCGGAGGCGGTCGCGGCGACCAGGGAATTATTCGGCGTCGCCCTGCCCGGCGCGCCGCCGGCGCGTTGCACCTATTGCGCGCGTCATCCCCATGGTTGCCGCCAAGAAAAATGCCCGTATTTTATGCCGTAGCAAATTAAAAATTTTATTTTTTATCAAACCGAACGTGAAAAACTAAAGTAAAAAGCAAGCGGTAAAGCCATTTTACCGAAAAATTAGCTTGACAAGGTCCGCTGGTTTTGATACTATATTTGTTGCGTGTGGTGGATGTGGCGAAGCGGTTAACGCACCGGGTTGTGGTCCCGGCACTCGAGGGTTCGAAACCCTTCATCCACCCCAATGAATGGTTTGGGCTGGGCGAAGGCGTTTGACCGAAGGAGACGGCTTTGCCCGGCGTCTTATAACCGCGGACTTGGCGAATGACCAAAATATTGGGGTGTAGCCAAGCGGTAAGGCAACGGACTTTGACTCCGTCACCCGCAGGTTCAAATCCTGCCACCCCAGCCAATATGAGCCATTAGCTCAGTCGGTAGAGCACCTGACTTTTAATCAGGGTGTCCGGCGTTCGAATCGCCGATGGCTCACCAAAAAATCCTGCTAGAAGTCCCTGTTTTAGGAAATCTAGCAGGATTTTTTATTTAATTGTGATGGAAATTTATCCAAAAAATTTGGTTAATCTATAAAATTGAGTAAAAAAAATTGATAAATAGATATATATTTTCTTTACAAATGACATAATTATGGTATACTGTAACTCGGTGGGTCGATATTTATGACTTCACGGCCTGTATAAGGTGAGTTTTTGTTCGGAGGCATTGTTTTGAAATTAATCAAAATTTTAGCTTTATGCGTGATTCCGATCTTGGTTATTTCAATAATATTGATTAATCTTAGTTTTGGTGCGTTTTTTAAATCCCATGTTCTTAACCATGAAAACGAGCAAGTGAATTTGGCTGCAGTCAATATCTCGACTTATTTGAACGGAAAAATTAATGATTATATCGGTTCGGTCGCAGATTGGGCGCATTGGGATGATACATATTATTTTGTTGAAGATGGCCATACGGAATATATCGATTCTAATGTACATGAAAGCACTTTTGATAATTTAGACATAAGTTTTTTTATCGTAACAGATGGGGAAGGCTCAATTTACTTTAGTCGCTATTATATTAATGAAAGCGAGCAATTTGCTGATTTCCCGGATGATTTTTTAAGCGAACAGCATAAGCTTATCGAATTTTTCAGTTTATCTGAAGATATGTCCGGCATTTTACAGATAGGCAGTGAGTTTTACTTTGTTGCAAAAAGCGATATAACAGATTCGCTTGAAGTACAGGCATCCGCCGGAAAACTTATTTTTGGCAGGCTGCTCGACGACGGGATGAAACATGATATCGAAACCATATCCGGGTCTTCCATCCGGTCAATGGCAGTAGTCGGCGCCCCGGATGAGTTCGACTATAATATCAGCGGCCCGGTTTTCTTTAAGGCGCCGACAATAAACGATGACAAAGATTTGATCAATATAGAATTGGCCGTTATCAATGATTTTGATGCGTCCGCTTCCGTGGGGATATCGCTTGACATGCCCAGAACGCAATACATAAACGGCATCCGGGAGGTCGTACGTTTTTCGTTTCTTAATACGGCTTTATATATCGCTTTAATGGTTATTATTTTCAGTTTGATCGGGGCATATCTAAACCGGCGTTTTAAAATGTTGATCGAAGAGTTGAGATCTATTGACGTGGAAAACAGCAAGTCATTGATCATCCCGCCGCGAAAGGACTTCTATGAATTTCAATATATCCGGGAATCGGTCAATTACTTATTAAAACGAATAGAGGATAATCAAAGCGAGCTGATTATAAACAAGGAAAAACTCGAGGCCACTTTGTTTTCCGTCGGCGACGGCGTGATCACCACGGATGAAGAGGGCAAGATAACCTTCATGAACCCGATTGCGGAGAGATTAACCGGCTGGAAATCGGCGGAAGCCGTACGTCAGCCGATCGAAGAGGTATTTTTAATCATTAACGAGTTCAGCAGGGAAACGGTGGATTCCCCGGTCCGGGAAGCCCTTTCCACCCGTCAAATCGTCGAACTGGAAAACCATACGCTGCTGATCGCAAAAGACGGTACGGAAAGAATAGCGGAAGACACAGCGGCTCCGATACGCAATATAAACGAAGAAATTATCGGCTGTGTTCTGGTTTTCAGGGATGTAACGGAAAGAAAAACAAAACAGAAGTACATCGAATTTCTCAGTTATCACGATCAACTCACGGGGTTATACAATCGTAGGTTCTACGAAGAAGAGAAACGGCGCTTAGACGTTAAAAGGAATATGCCTATTTCGATTATTTATGCGGATGTCAACGGCCTCAAACTGATCAATGATGCCTTCGGTCATATGGTTGGGGATAAGATCATTCAAAAGATTGCCGAGGTATTCAAAAAAGAGTGCCGGGCGGATGATATTATCGCCAGGGTCGGCGGGGATGAATTTATCCTGCTGTTACCGAGAACGGATGGCTTATTTGTGGAAAGTATTGTAAATAGGATCAAGCAACGCACCCAAGCCATTACATATAAGGCTGTGGCGGTTTCGGTCGCCTTTGGTTGGGGAACCAAGACCGAGGAAAGCCAGACGGTTGCGGATATCATTAAAAGCGCCGAAACGCAGATGTATAATACGAAGATCCTATATAATACCAGCAAACGCAATGATGTTATTAAATCAATCATGAATACGTTAATGGTTAAAAGCCCTAGGGAAGGGGCGCATTCCCAAAGAGTACGTTCGCTGTGCGCGCAGCTAGGAGAGGCTTATGGCCTGGAAGCCGATCAGGTCAAAAAGTTGAGCGTCGCGGGTGAATTGCATGATATCGGTAAAATCGCTATAGACGATTCTATCCTTAATAAAGTTGGTAGATTATCCGTTAAAGACATTATTCAATTACAAAAGCATTCCGAGACAGGCTACAGGATTTTGGGTGCGGTTGGGGAATTTGCCAATATTGCCGAATCCATTCTCGAACATCATGAGCGGTGGGATGGCTCCGGCTATCCAAAAGGCTTGAAGGGCGAAGAGATTTCCTGGGAGGCGCGGGTTATCGCCATCGCTGATTCCTATGATGCGATGACTTCTGAAAGACCGTATCGGAGCGCCACCATGAGCGTGGAAGAAGCTGTTGCGGAACTAAGGAGTAATGCCGGCAGCCAATTCGATCCGGACTTGGTGGAGGTCTTTATCAATCGGGTTGTTTTGGTTTCAAATGAGCCGGTTAATAAATAGAAGCCGCAGAATTAATATTTATTTTGTAAGCGGAAGCCGGATGATTCGCTGCATTCGTGCTTGTTCGACGGCGTTTATGTCGCCGATGGCTCACCAAAAAACCCTGCCAGACACTATAATATGGTGTGTTGGCAGGGTTGCTTTTTGGAAAATGCCGTAATTTGAAGAATTTTAACGCATTATGGAAGGCAAATTGGAAGACCATTTTTTACAGACATCTTGATAAAACTGCAAAGATTCTGATTTTATACAGCAGGGTGGAGATTCAAATCCCATCAGCTATTAATACAATAGCAACCTAAAAACAGTCTACCATGAAGGTGGGCAGTTTTCTTTTTTTCAGTAAAAACATTATCTTAAAGGTTATTTTAATTATAAACATGCTCTCATTTTAAAAGTTAGGAATAGTATATCTCATAAAAATATCCGAGGAGGATTTCTTATGTATCAAAACAGTTTTAGGTCACCTATTTTTGTTCAATTTAATGAACAAAGAACAGACCAATTTATTTTTCAAACAATTATTGATAAGACAACAGCCGCAGAATTATATATTGAACTATTAAACAAATCACCAAACGATTTTGTTTCCAGATTAATTGAAGGAATACGCTTAAATAACTTGACTGATTTAGAAGTGTATCAGAATCTATATCTCCAAAACTTTGGACCTATCCCAAGTTTTACTGTCCAGAGAAATGAAGTCATCAACTATAAAGAGGCCATTTTATCGGCTTTAGAAAATGAGATTAGGGTAGTAGATACTGCTCGTAGATTTCTAGCCGCAGGAGAAAATCAATTGGGGAGTGACATATACAGAGCCACTTTACTCCAAGATACAGCAAATCTATCTATACTTGGTACAATATATAATTCATTAGTATAAAGTTCCTGTAAATATAATATAGTTTAGCTGAATATTTAAAATGAATTCGAGTTGGATATTTAGATTTCAGTTAATCTGTTTTTCTGCCTTTAACAAAAAGCTTAAAGTCTGGCGAGAGCATTCTCGTACCGGTTCGATTCCGGTCTGTGCCCTAGAAACAAAAGCCTACCTTGCGGTAGGTTTTTAATTTGTGATGAATCTCATTGGCTAGATCAGTTAATGACGATCCACTGCCAGCTTCCTAGGAATTAGAAAGATAATTAATGAAATAAGATTTTAAATATGATATAATAACCCTAATGAAGGGAGGCGCATGACTAAATTGGAATGGAATAAATTGCTATCTTCCGAAAGAGAACGGGTTAGTGCAACACCACCTAATGAGCCTTTCAGGAATGCTTTTGATAAAGATTATGAAAGGGTCATTAGCTCCTCTTCTGTTCGTCGACTTCAAGACAAAGCACAGGTTTTTCCATTGCAGGAGAATGATTTTACCCGTACAAGACTCACCCATTCGTTAGAAGTCTCTTCTATTGGACGTTCATTGGGGAAGAGAGTAGGGTATGGGCTTAAACAAAGGGATTTAATGCAGAATGAACAAGTTGAAGAGTTGGCGTCTTTGCTTGCGGTTGCAGGTTTAGTCCATGATTTGGGAAACCCGCCATTTGGCCACTATGGAGAAGCTATTATTAGGGAATGGTTTGAAAATAATTTAGAGCTTTTTGAAACTGCTAGTTGGGTTAAGGATTATCTTTATTTTGATGGTAATGCGCAAACCATACGTATTCTTTCTCGTCTTCAGTTTTTACATGATCGTCACGGCATGAACTTTTCCTTTGGGACATTGGGCACATTAATGAAATATCCGTGGTCTTCAGAATCTCAACAGACAAGCTCGAAAAGAAAAATTGGTTATTTTATTTCTGAACAGGATTTGATCAATAATATATTAATAAGTACTGGAATGAAAAATGCAGGGAATGAAGTTTATAGGCATCCTGCTACCTATCTTTTAGAGGCTGCTGATGATATCGCTTATTTATTTGCGGACTTAGAGGATACGGCTAAGAAGGGGGATTTGCCTTGGGAGAAAGTAAAAAAACAATTAATAGATGTCGCAAATGAAGTTAAGGCATTCAGTGGATTGCAAGCAAAACTCCAGGAAACAAAAGAAAGAAACAAGGATAAAAAAATCTCCTTCGAAGAGAATATCCCTAATGAGGTGATGGATTTTAGAGTATTTTGTCAAAGTGTTTGCATTGTACAAGTTGGAAAGGAATTTATCAACAATTATGATGCCATTATGGAAGGAAAATATAACGACTCTCTTTTAGAGAGTGAAGCGATAAAAAAGATGGTAGGTAAGGAAGGTGTGGTTAGAGATATTTGCATAGAATATGCTTACAGCAATAATGAGGTATTGTCGTTGGAGCTTATTGGTAAAAGCGTTTTAACATCATTGTTGGAGAAATTTATTAGGGCTGTTTTAGATGAAGCTCACTATTTAGACCCACGACATGAAAGTGGAAAATTATATAAACTTATTTCAACGAATTTCAAATATATACAAAACTTGAATGAAAAAAGCGAGTATCAAGAAAAGATTCTTAATCAACATGAACGTGTCCAGCTGGTTATTGATTATATTTCATGTATGACTGATTCTTATGCCCTTAATCTACATAAAACTTTATTGGGAATGAAGTTACCATGAAAAACAGCTTAAAAAAAGACGTTTTAAAAAAATTAGAAAATAATAGTTCAGCATATACTTTTATAACAAATTTGATGGCTGATAATACAGTCTATCTATTTGGCGGAGCAATACGTGATTTTTTTGATAATACTTTATGCTCATCGCGAGATTTGGATTTTGTTGTGGAAGCAAAACAAAATCAGAAACTTGATATAAGCCAATACTTTCATGATTTTAAAGATATTTCTTATACAAAAAATCGCTATGAAGGATATAAAGTTGTTTTTAACGATAAACTTACGATTGATATATGGAATCTTGCTGATACATGGGCTTTTAAAAATAAAAAATTATATCCTTCGGCTGAAAATCTCATGAAATCTGTCTATCTTAATGTTGATGCTTTGGTTTACTCATTGAACTATGAAAAGTTTCTGAATAATTGCGATGTTGAATACTTACAAATAAAACAAAAACGAATACTTGATATAGTATATGATGAAACACCTTATGAAGATTTGAACTTATTACGTGCTTTAGTTTTTTGTCAAAAGTATGCTTTCGAACTATCTGAAAGATTAAATAATAAAATGATTACCTACATAGGTAATCATAATCATTATAATGATGCAATTGATAACTTTATTGAATTACAAAAATCGCACTACAAGACCCTTCTCTTAGAGCGAAAAGACATATGCTATTTTATTCAACATATTTATTGTGAGAAATAGCATAAAAGAACAATAATCTATAAACTACAAGTTTATTGTAGTTTATTTTTTTATAAATCAAAGAATCTTGGGGGCTTTAGTTTACTAAACAATTTATACCTAGCTCATAAAGGGAAAGCCATGTCTACATAGAATTTAAACCATTATAATAAGCGGGTCCCTGTCAAGGTGTAAAATTTTGTGTTGCACACATCATTTTACTGTGGGCAAAAGCGCCCCACCCTTGACAGGGAAAAGTTTTACCGGCATTTCAAAACCCTTAAGTTTGTGCCTTTTCTTTGCGGTGTTTGCGGTTCGAGGTTCAGTTGCTGGATGAGGTCGTATTCGATATCGCATAGATATTCGATCGCCGCACCGGCGTCTTCCCGGCTTAAATATTGTTCGGGCACGATTGCGATTTTGCATATCAGATCGGAAAGGTTAGCTAGTTTTTCTTGTTTCCCGGCACTAGTATGTAATTCGTACATTGAGGGCACCTCTATATTAGTGTAAGTTATTTCGTATGGTCTTATCCAGTTTAACTGGACTGCGCAGCCTTATTATAATCCAATTAGACTGGATTGTCAAGAGGAAATCTTATGTTTGATAAAAAAACATTTGGACAAAGAATAAGAGAGCTAAGAATAAAAAATCAACTAACTCAAACCCAGTTAGCTGATTTATTGCATTTAAAGAAAACCATGATTTCAGAAATTGAGCGGGGTAATTATGCAACGTCGTTAGAGCGATTATATATACTAGCGGATTATTTCAACGTCTCCACCGATTATCTGTTAGGCAGAACCGATAAAAAATAAATTATAAATCGTTTATCCCGATTCCCGGTAAAATCAAAAAGCCCGCCTTATGGCGGGCCTTAATATTATATTTATGCTTATCCCTAATATGCTTGCTCGATCTGGTTGGATACAAACAAGTAGCCGTCTTCCGTCTCTTGCAGGGTCACGGTGCCCTTAAAGCCCCCGTACCCCTCGGCGGCAACGACATCCAATACGATCTGGTCATCGGCAGTCCGGTGCCCGCTCACACATTCGCAGGGAATGAAGTTCGTATCGAAATGTTGAAAATACCATGCGTCATATTCGGAAAGATAATCCCAGGTGAGCGGATTTTCCATCTCGTCGAGCCCTAAACCCGTTTTTTGCTCCAAAAAGGAATTGAGCTGGTCTGTGGTCAGCTTATTGAGGTCCCCCGGGATCTCGTCGGTCTCGGCGTTGGTAGCCGCCAGATAGGCCGCTTTTTCCGCATCCCCGATGATGTCTTCCTGGCGGCCGCTATTGGGGAACCCGGCCCCGTTATAAAACACCATGTCCAGATCGATTTGCGCCGGGTTGTCAAAGTCGGTGCTCAAAAAGCCGTTATTTTCGTTTTGCATGAAAAAGTCGGTGAATGCCGCCAGTTCGTCGGCGTTTAGGTCGGTTACGGCGTCTGCCGTTTCCCCGCTTTGTTCGTCCGGCGTAGCGGCTTCATTGGCGCAACCGCACATGAAGATAAAAAGAACGCTCAATATTGCTAAAATCCAAACCTTACGCATAGTAACACCCCTAGTTTGATGTATTTTGTCCTTTTCTATTATAGCACTTTTAATCAATATATGACGTAATAATTGGTAAAAATTTACCGGCGCGGGTAAAAAAAAAAGCGCTTTGCAGCGCTCCTTTTTATTTGGTCAGGCTGTCGCGTAGCTCAATGATCTTCCCCTCCACCGTTTTGATAAAATCGATAAATTCATCGTCGGCTTTACCCGTGGGGTCTTCCAACCCCCAGTCCTCGCGCCGTTTAGCGGGCAGGTAAGGGCAGGTCACGTTGCAACCCATGGTAATGACGATATCTACGGGCGGCAGGGCCTCCAGCAGCTTTGGTTTTTGGCTTTTTTCCATGTCGATCCCGTATAGCTGCTTCATCAGTCGCACCGCGTCCGGGTTGATCTGTTCCTTTACTTCCGTCCCCGCCGAATAGCTCTCGAAAACGTTCCCGGCCAGATGCTTGCCCAGGGCCTCCGCTACTTGGCTGCGGCAGGCGTTATGCACGCAGATAAACGCCACTTTTTCTTTTGTTTTGTTCATAAAAATTCCTCCTATGCTTCTAAAGGCGCAAAGCGGCCTTTGGTATTATTGGCTATTTTAACCAGAGTCAGCATCACCGGGACTTCCACCAGCACCCCCACTACCGTAACCAGGGTCGCCCCCGATTCCAAACCAAATACGGAGATGGAAACCGCTACGGCCAGCTCGAAGAAGTTAGACGCGCCGATCATCGCGGCCGGGGCGGCGATGTTATGCGGCAGCCGCCATTTTTTAGCCCAGATATAAGCGACAGAGAATATGAAGAATGTTTGGATAATCAAAGGCACGGCGATCAAAACGATATGCGCCGGGTTGTCGACAATAATTTTTCCCTGAAAAGAAAAGATGATGATCAAAGTCAGCAACAACCCGCTTATGGTGACGTTTTTAAATTTAGGGATAAAGCTGTTTTCGAAATAGTCCAGCCCTCTTTTTCGGGTAATCGCACTTCGGGAAATCCACCCCGCAGCAAGTGGGATCACCACGAAGAGCACCACGGAGAGAAAGAGGGTAATCCAGGGAACGGAAATATCGGTGAGCCCTAAAAGTAACGCGACAATCGGTACGAAGGCAACCAGGATAATCAGATCGTTAGTGGCCACCTGCACCAGCGTATAGGCGGGGTTTCCTTTGGTAAGATGGCTCCATACAAAGACCATCGCGGTACACGGCGCGGCCCCCAATAATACGGCGCCAGCCAGATATTCCTTGGCCAAATCGGCGGGCAGGACGCTTTTGAATATAATGAAAAAGAAAAGCGCGGCAATCCCGTACATAGTGAACGGTTTGATCAGCCAATTGACTACCCAGGTTACAACCAACCCCTTAGGGTTTTGCCCCACTTGTTTGATGCTTTTGAAATCGACCTTGAGCATCATCGGGTAAATCATCAACCAAATCAGGATCGCCACGGGAATGGAAACATGGGCATATTCAAATTTGCTGAGAAATTGGGGGATGACGGGCAGATATACGCCGATGACGACCCCGACGGCCATGCAAAGAACAACCCATAGCGACAAATACTTCTCAAAAAAACTGATACCCTCAAGTTTAGTTTTTTCCATTTTAAATGATCTCCTATACTGTTGTTAACTAAATATTCATTTGTTCTGCCAGATAGTTTTTTACCGTATCTTTATCGTTACGGATATCTTGGCAGTCATACCGGCTGTCCTTATAGATTTGGCATCTTTTCAAATCTTGGACAAACACGGCGGTACTTCGAAATCTTTTTTCTAAATATTGAGCCAGCAATTCGTGTTCTTTCTGGAAATCCTCGCTAAATTTGTAATGTACCCACTGCGTTTCTTTCGATGACGTGATCAGCCGTGCGGTCTTTAATTTATTCAGGTGACGGGAAGCGTTGGATTGGCTCATTGCCAAAAGCAGCTCCAGTTCGCAAACGCAGAGTTCGGCGTTTATTAATAAATTAATGATTCGCAGCCGGTTTTCATCAGCCAATGCCTTAAAAACATCAATCATATGGTCATTCACCTCTTATATGAGTATATTCGATTATAGTAATATTACCATCTATATTGAAAAATGTCAACCGTAAATTATCAACCGTCACGTTGACGTATATGCCCGCTGCGCATGCTATTTTTACTGGAAAAGGGAAAATCTTATTTTCAGAGAATATAACTATTTAAATTGGCGCTTTCCTGTCAAGGATAAAATTTTATCCGGTGCGTTTTACCGAAGGAGCTAAAATGAAAAAAATATATCCTAGAATTAGATTATTAAGAGAAGAAAGACATCTCAGCCAAAGGGGTCTTTCCGGTTTATTAAATATGAATGCGACGCAATACGCAAGATACGAAAGAGGGGATAGCGTCATCCCGGTAGAATTCATGGAAAGATTAGCGGATTATTTTAACGTATCGACCGATTATATCCTGGGCAGAACAGATATAAAGCAATAATAAAGGCGGGTATTTGTATTTATGAAATTTGATATCGATGAAAAAACGATAGAGGCCATAAGAGCGCTTAACGGAGACTTTTTTATCAAACAAATCGAATCTGTTTGGTGAAAAGTGCATTCTATTCGCCTCTGGTCAGGGGTCTTGGATGCGGAAACTGAAGAACTCACGGATTTTAATGGATACGACGATCCGGGTGTTACTATTTATGTCGATAAAAAGATTGACGATTCGGATACCATTCAAATCCGGGTCAATACCTATCGCCAGAAAGGTAAATTAACGTTTCGAACACTACAGATGGGCGCTAAAGAAACGCAATGGCCGGGGGGACCGGAATGATAGTCGAAATATGCCTGGTCCAGGGATTCCAATAAAGAGGATATACAATAGACGTAGTTCGAGAAATTTAAATTTAAAATTTTTTCAGCCTGTTCGATTCCAGGACAAAAAACAAAGCCCGTCTATAGGCGGGCTTTGTTTATGCTTAATCAAAAATCATACAGGTAAGTCATTTTTTTCTCAGACAACCTTACCTTATTAGATTTTTGAATATTATTTATATAACGATAACAAATAGAAGGTGATCTGTGTGAATAGAGGTCGTCCTATTTTTTTACAAAATAACCAAACATTTAATTATTATGAACTGCAAAGATTAAAGCAAATGCTTGAATACTCAATTAATAACAGGATGAAAACTTTAGAAATCTTTAATAATTTATGCAACCAACCGCCGGATGAATTTTCTAATAGTTTACTTCAACGTTTACGTGCAAGTGATGAAAGAATTTTATCTCAGTTAACCCAACTTTATATTGATACTTATGGGACCGAACCAAATATCATCATTTTACCGGAAGATGTCTACGCCCCAACCTATTTAGATAGCGTTGTACTTGCCTTAAAGCTTAAAATTGATGCACTCGCCTTACAACGTACATTTGTAAGTTTATTAAATGACGGTGATTTAGGAAAATTATTATATGAAGAAGCAGTGATTACTGATCTTGAACAACAAAACTTAATTAGCACCCTATATAATCATTATTTAGCTTCATATGGAACTAAAGTTTAAATAAAAAGGTTTACAGCGGGTTTGGATGATTAGATTGGCTAATACAAATGGAGCGCTATGGCAGCGCCCCGGAGGTATCAATTATGATTAGCTTAATTAATAAGTTTTGTTTAATAGCTAAATTTCACTTTCTCTACGTGGCACATACATAGGCTTTAAGCGATTTGCATAATAACCAGGTGTGCTGAAACGGGCTCTGTTCCTCCGGCAAGAGGGGTAATAGTTAGTGCAGTGGATTCACTAGCAGGATTGCGTACAGTCAGTATTGAATTGATCACCGTCGTTTCAACCAAAGCCATTCCTACGATCTGGGAGGTACCTGTTGCCCGCCCTACTACTGTATATGGAAGTTCAACGCTTCCTCCTCCCGAATCAAGCGTTAAAACCAATTGGCCGGCTTCAGTCACACTTACTTGAAACAAGACCTGATACACACCAATATTAGCCAAATTAAATGTGCTGTCGCCAGTACGGGCAATATCAGCGCCACTGGTAGGACCATCTTGCGGAAAGTCTACGTCTGTGCCAACTGCAACCGTTGCTGCATTATCCGGTGGCATCAAGGCGAAAAAATCTGCAAAGTTTAATATGCCACCGGTAGCACCTGTTGCACCTGTGGCACCGGTAGCACCTGTGGCACCGGTAGCACCTGTTGCACCCGTAGCGCCGGTGGCTCCCGTAGCACCTGTTGCGCCGGTAGCGCCGGTGGCACCCGTAGCGCCGGTGGCTCCCGTAGCACCTGTCGTACCTGTGGCGCCTGTCGCACCTGTTGCGCCCGTAGCGCCTGTGGCACCGGTGGCACCTTGTGGGCCTGCCGGGCCTTGAGGGCAGGACGCACAACAATATATTGGATAAGGCGGCGGACATGGTTTTGGCCTTGGATTCGGGCAAGATGGTGTACAAGGAAAGCGGCTCTGTTTGGAATCTTCATCATCACTATATTTCAATTTAATTACCTCCTAATCAATATCAATTTTGGATAAGCTCCATTAGTAGTATATTCAAGGGTATTAGTAAATGTTAAGTGGACATCGAATATTTTTGGATAACCCCCACCTCAGAAAATTAAAATTTAATAAATATCACTTTCAAAAAAACACCTGTATGGTCAGGATTATGCGTTACCATTAGAACAGCGAAGTGTTGTATATATTTAATCTGCTAATCGGATTTCCAAATACAAATGGAGCGCTATGGCAGCGCTCCATTTGTATTTGGAAGGGTACGAATTAATCGGCTATATTAAATTTTCTTTTATAACTAAATGTGTCCTACAGCACTTTGTCTTCGTAGGCGATTTCGCCCTGGAGAGCCATATCCAGTCCTTCGATTTCCTCGGCTTCGGTAACCTTCACTTTTGCAAAGATATTGATGATTTTCAAGGCAACGTAACTAAAGATAAAGGCATAAGCGGCCACCGCGATAACGGTTAGCGTCTGGGTGAGGAAAAATCCCCCGCCTCCTAAAAGCAGACCGTCCGTTCCGGCGCCGTTGACGGCGGTGGTGGCGAATACGCCAAGGAGGATCGTGCCCAGGATACCGCCTGCGCCATGCACGCCCCAGACGTCCAGCGCGTCATCGAGTTTCAGCTTATTCTTCAGTCCCACGGCTAAGTAGCAGACGATACCCGCCGAACAGCCGATAATTACGCTAGAACCGGTGGTGACAAAACCGGCGCAAGGCGTAATCGTCGCCAGCCCGGCCACCGCGCCTGTAAGCAAACCGATGAATTTTGGTTTTCTATGCCTGATCCAGTCAATGATCAGCCAGACAAAAGCGGAGAACGAAGCGGCAATGTCCGTATTGATGAAGGCTAAAGAGGTCACGGCATCCACCGCCAATTCGCTGCCGGCGTTGAAACCGTACCAACCAAACCAGAGCAATCCGGCGCCGATGGCCACCAGCGGGATATTATGTGGCTCGGTAAATACTTTTCTTCTGCCGACAAAAATCACCGAAGCTAAGGCAGCCATACCGGCAGAGGTATGAACGACGATACCGCCGGCAAAGTCCAAAACGCCCAATTGGGCCAGCAAGCCGCCGCCCCAAATCATGTGGACGAGCGGGAAATAAACAAATAGCAACCAAGCCACCAGGAAGATGACATAGGGGCCGAATCGAACCCTGTTGGCAAAAGCCCCGGTAATTAAAGCCGGAGTAATAATGGCGAACATCATTTGATAGGCGATAAATACGAGCACCGGCATACTATCGCTCTGTATCAGATCTGTCGGAGAGATCCCCATCAAAAAGGCATGATCCAAATTACCAATAATTGCACCTTCCCCGCCGCTGAAGCAAAGGGAATAACCGACGGCAAACCAAAGTACGGTGGTCACCGCCATGGACACAAAGCACTGGAGCATTATTGCCAGCACATTCTTTCTGCCGACGAGACCGCCGTAGAAAAACGCCAGCCCCGGCGTCATCAGCATGACTAGGCTGGTAGCAATCAGCATAAAACCAGTATTTGCCTGGTCAATCATAAGTTCATCTTCTTTCATAATTAATTTTATAAAAAATAAGGTCGGTAAATTAATTATAACAGTAAGGTGAACTTATCTCGATATAGATGTGATAAAATGCTGTTTATATATTACAAAACATCGGTGAAGATCGTATTGTCGGCTAAAGAAATGTTTTTAAATATTAAAAGTTCCTGTTCGACAAAATGCGCGTCAACCGTGGTATTCAGTAAAACATTATCATACCCGGCGATAATATCTTTTGCCATCCAAAGGCCAAAACCGCGGTTTTCCCCTTTGGTGGTCCAGCCTTCCTCGAACATTTTTGTCTGGTCGGGGGGAGCGCTCAGGCTGTTTTTGATGTCGAAAATAAAGGCTTCTTCAGTTTCCTCGATTTTAAACGAGACGTGTTTTTCCTCGCTGTCCGCCGCCGCTTCTATCGCATTATCCAGTAAAATTCCGAGAATTTCAGATAAATGGCTAGATTTTATTTTGATATCCGTGACGTCGCTGCGAACTTTTAAAGTAAATTCGATGCCAAATTTTTCCGCATAAATCATTTTAGCGATGATCAAA
>Ga0351841_1029_pt1 | contig 23472 bp, 19 predicted proteins | sample BONcelHFGM3001E6_FD_206884 | JGI IMG/M metagenome (GOLD analysis project Ga0351841, IMG submission 206884) | Enriched cells from coal bed in the Powder River Basin, Montana, United States - BONCAT cells FGM rep1 HSBNCT.FGM.300.1.E6 ...
TTTAATATATCCAATGCATCCATGACCAAGCATGGGCAAAGTTCATAAACCTTACCTGTGTCAAATGCCGCTTGCCGCTCTTTTGGAAGGGAAAAATTATAACCCAGCAATTCCCGGCACATCAGAGTTTCACGCCGCTCCTTAAACTTGTCCTGAAACAGTTTCACTTTGGCGCGGCAAAGAAGATCCCGATCCTTGTTGCCGGGCTCGTCGTTACCGTACTTCATGCCGATGGCGATCATCGCCCCGGCTACCGCGCCGCAGGTGTCGCCGAGAAAGCCGCCGCCGCCAAAGGCATTGGCCATCCTGTAGCCCTCTTCACGGCTATAGCCCAGCTCTTCCGCCATCTCGCCCAAAACGATTTGCGAGCAGTGAATATTACTTTTGAACAATTCAAGTATTTGCGTTTTTGTCAGCATTTATATATCCCCCTAAATCATTATAAGGCCCGCATTGACTATTATATCAATTTTGCAATCTTTCCAATCCTTTAACAATAATATTCCCTATAAAAATTTTAGAATATAAAAAAACGGCGTGCGGAACACGCCGTTAATATCAAAAACGGCGATCCGACTTCTCAAACACGGAAAGTGCAACCGTTTCCAGTGACACTCATTGATCGTATCCCCTGCGGATTCAACCGTTTAGGTCAACGACTCGAAGGATCGTAAGCTTAATCATTATTTAATTATAGTTTTCCGATATATACTGCTAAAAAGCAAAGATTTATCATTTCAGGTTTTTTAAACCTAAACAAATATAAGACGATTAACCTAAATAATCTCTTAACATTATAATTTTAGCATCTTTGTTAAATGAACGCAATATTTTTAGAAATATTTAACGGTAAGGATTATCATCGTATTTATGTTGGATTGAGTTATTATGCTAGATAAAAAATAATCGTTTTCCCGATCTTGTTCTTGTCAAGGCCAATGCCGTTTGATGATCCTAACGCTTTAAATAATTAGTGGAGATTTTCAATAACGCCAAAAATGAAGAAAGTCTTGGCATTCCGGCGTCTTTGGACTTTGTAACACCTGTTTTGCCGGACCGTATTCGGTAATTTTTCCCGCAGAGAGAAAAATAATATAATCGGCAAGCCTTTGAGCCTGCGAAAGCGCGTGGGTAGCAAAAATTAAATCGCAGTTGGTTTTTTCACGGTAGCGCGTGATGGCGTTCTCAATATGCTGGTTGCCGGCAATATCCGTAGATGACGTTGGCTCATCTAAGAGCAATAGTTTATGCGGCTGAATCAACAGCCGGGCAAGGGAAAGCCGTTGTGCCTCTCCGCCGGACAAACGGTTACCTCTGGCACGAGCAAGACTATCGATGCCAACCTCCCTCAACATCGCCTGGGCGAGCGCTTTTTTATCAGTATTGGGCATATCGGGCATAGCCATCGTTATATTTTTGAGGACGGAAAAAGAAAACGCATAGGGCTTTTGCGGCAGATAAGCAATATCCCCGATATCCGATAGCGCTGATTTAATAATAGTGCCTTCCGTCGGCAAAATAACGCCCGACAAAAGACGCAGCAATGTGCTTTTGCCGCTACCGTTCGTCCCTACCAATGCGTAAACGGACCCTTGCTCGAAGTCAAAACATGGGATATCAAGCACGGTCCGTCCTTTAAAAACCTTCTTGATCCCATTTAAGGTCATCAACGGCTTAGTCATAATTCTTCTCCTGTAAAATCGGGGCTATGGAATTGACCACCAGAGCAAGTAACAGCAAGACCACGCCTAAGATAATGGCATACTCAAAATTTCCCTTATTGGTTTCCAGCATAATCGCAGTGGTCATGACCCGGGTTTTGTCTTGGATATTTCCGCCTACAATCTGTACCGCACCAACCTCGGCGATAGAGCGGCCGAAAGCCATCATTAAAACGGAAAGCAACTGGGTCCTGTTCTCATATAAGAGCAGCCATACTTCTTTGGTTTTGCGCATACCGAAACCGCGCGTTGTTTCCAACAACTGTGGCGCGCGAATAGACGCGATAGATGTCGACAACCCGCATACGATCGGCGTAATCAATACCACCTGGGCAATGATCATAGCCTGTACGGAATAAATCAATTGAAAAGAACCCAGCGGCCCGTTCCGCGAAAGAATAAGATAGACAATCAGACCGGCCACTACCGGAGGTAATCCCATCAATGTATGCGTAATCCGCACAACATGCTTTTTCCAACGAAAATCGCGGCTACCGATGAGTATGCCAAGCGGCATGCCAATCAGCGTGGAGATGGCTGTGCTGAAAAAGGACATCTTTAACGTTAAACCGATAATATGCCGGAGCCCAGAACCGTCGGCCGTAAAAAGCAGCGTTACGACTTGCCAGAAATTTTCCATATCAATCCCCTAGAAATAGGATCGGGGTATGGTTCTACGCCGTACCCCGATTCATTCTATAAAAAATTAAAATACTACAACTCTACTCCTCAAAAACATAGAACAGCTGTTGACCGTATTCTTTCGTACCGTATGCGGCAATCAGCTGAGACGCTTCATCTGAAGTCATCCAGTCAATAAACGCTTGCGCGCCTTCATAATTGGTTTCCGCGTAACGCTCGGGCGTTACAGCGATCATAGAGTAGGTGTTCAACATATCGTCGGCCTTTTCAAGAAGAATAGCCAGATCAGGCAAATTGGTAGCATTGGCAAGAAAGGTGGCTTTATCCGACAACGTGTAAGCCAACTGCTCGTTTGCCATGGTAAGCGCGGCACCCATCCCCTGTCCAACGCTTTGGTACCAGTCTGCGTCGATGACCGGATAATTACCGTTAGCATCGCTATCGGCGGATTCAAGAAGGCCCGCAAGCACCCAAATACTTACCTCTTTAGAATGGGTACCCGAAGAATCCCCGCGGCTAATGAAAGTGGCGCCCTTATTTGCAATGGCGGCAAATGCATCGGCTGCAGATGCGGCACCCATTGCTGTGGCCTGATCTTCTTGGGGTCCGACAACAACAAAATAATTATACATAAAAGGTACTCTTTCCTCATTGTAACCCTCTGCGATATAAGTTTCTTCCTGACTCTTTGAATGGACGAGCAAGCAATCGGCATTGCCGTCGCGTGCAGCCTGGATTGCAGCGCCCGTACCCGCAGAGCTGATCTCCAAGGTATAGCCGGTGGCTTCCTCAAAGTAGGGCTGCAAATAAGGTAACAGACCCGAGTCGTTGACTGAAGTCGTGGTAGAAAGACGGATCACCGGATTTTCCGGGGCGGCAGTATCCTCCGTTGCCTCATCAGCTGTGCAAGCGGCAAAGGCAAAGAGCATAGCAAAAGCCAGCAGGATAATTAAAATCTTTTTCATACAAATTGACCTCCCATAATTTAATAAAAAAATCGACGTGCGGAACACGCCAATTTATCCATGGATGGCGATCCGACTTCTCAAACGCGGAAAGTGTGACCGTTTCCGGTGGCACTCATTGGTCGTCTTCCTTGCGGTTATCCGTTTAGGTCAACGACTCGTAGGATCATATGTTTTACGTTTTTTATTGAAATATGCTATTGCATATTAACTCGTTTATAAAATTAAAACCTGAGTAGAAACTAATTAACTTTTAGGTAAAATCACCTCTTTAATCATCCATCTTTTTGAAAGCTGCATAATATTAAGCTTGGTAAATTTCTCCGTCAAGGCATTGCTTTCCTGCATATATTATTATTTATTAGCTGATTTCTGACAAAAACAATCCGGATCGGGTTTAACGCTATAATTCTGTAAACTGCTTCGCAGTCCGTCATAAAGCAGCAAGCCCCCGTCATGTAAGGGCAGCCCCAAAATATATTTAAAGACTTCCGTAGCCTGAAGGGATCCAATAACTCCAGCGGTAGCGCCCACGATGCCCTTTGCGTTCGTTTGTCCCGAACGCTTATCGCCGCCGGCAAAGATACAGCGCAGGCAAGGGCTCTTATGGGGAATGACAGTCATAATCTGTCCAGAAAGGCAAGAGACGCCGGCATGGACAAAAGGTTTGTCCTGAAGAATACAAGCATCGTTAAGAATAAAGCGTGCGGCCAAACTGTCCAGACAGTCCACGATAATATCGAAACCGCCTATCAGTCGGGCGGCATTGTCTTCAGTCAGCGTTTGCCCATAAGCGGAAACACTGATTTGCGGGTTTAGACAGCGCAGCCGCTCCTCGGCGACTTCCACCTTTAGCCGACAGACATCAGCCGGAGAATAAAGCAGCTGCCGGTTGAGATTGGACAAGGATACCGTATCGCCGTCGATCAAGCCGATATGGCCGATACCCATCGCGGCCAGATAAAGGGCAACCGGCGACCCCAATCCGCCGACACCGCAGATAAGCACCTGGGAGGATATCAGCTTTTCCTGTCCGCCCAAACCTATTTGCGGAATCATGATCTGCCGATTGTAGATTTCCAACTGTGTTTCATTCAGCATATTGGGTACCGCCTTTTTGTGCTTATAACATTGCATATATTATATCATGTTTTACCGGGCAAGCAAAACTAAAAAATCCGCCTATAATAACTCCTTGCCATTGCTTGATGTTTATGTTAGTCTTTGTTCAGATTTACTTTTTTAGGAAAAACGGATATAATACTATCCGATCTAATTACTCAATCCATTTAAGAATAAACTTTTAGCATGTCAAGTCAAATCATAACCGATAACAGGGGTGGTCTATTTGTTGACAGTAAAATCGCCAGCGGAGGCAAGCGCGCTCGTTTACGAGAAGTTTGGCGGAATCCGTACATGTCCCGAAACGGTTTCTCTGAACTGCGCAGTCGGGCGGGTGCTTGCGGAATCGATCGAGGCCAAGGAATATATCCCCGGATTTGACCGCTCGACCGTGGATGGTTACGCTGTATACAGCGCGGATACTTTTGGCTGCTCCGAAAGCATCCCGGCTATTCTCGTTTTAAACGGCGAAATATTGATGGGCGAAGCTCCTCCCGCTCCGCTGTCGCGCGGCACATGTATGGAAATACCCACCGGCGGCGCGCTGCCAGAAGGCGCCGACGCAACGGTGATGCTGGAATATACCGAAGATTATCACGACGGCACGATCGGCATCGTGAAAGCCGTGGCTCCAGGGACAAACCTGATATTTAAAGGCGACGATGTAATACCCGGCCAGGCTGTGCTGAACGCGGGGAGACGACTTTACCCGCACGATATCGGCGCACTGGCCGCACTTGGGATCAGCGCCGTGCCTGTTGCCGGGCGTCCGACGGTAGGGATCATTTCCACAGGCAACGAGCTGGTCGATATAACCCGCGCGCCCAAAGAAGGTCAAATCCGGGATGTGAACTCATGGCTTTTGGACGCGGCCATTATCCAGGCGGGCGGGACTGCCCGGCGCTACGGCATCATTACGGACTGTGAAGATAGCCTGCGCCATGCGGTAGAGTCTGCGAAGGAAGAATGCGATCTGATCCTTATTTCCGGGGGGAGCTCGGTCGGAACACGAGACATTACTTTAAAAACCATCGAATCTATGGGCGAAGTATTCCTGCACGGCATCTCGGTAAAACCAGGCAAACCAACCATCATCGGAACCCTGTCCGGAAAGCCCGTATTTGGCCTACCGGGTCATCCCGTTGCCGCGCATTTTATTTTCGAATGTTTCATCCATCCCCTAATCCAAAAAATGATGGGCGCGACCCTACGTCAGGGAAGCGTTAAAGCGACCCTGGTTGAAGCCGTCCCTTCCAACCACGGAAAAGAAGAATACTTGCCTGTTCGTCTTATTGAGGAGTCACAAGTGCTTTACGCCCGCCCCATACGCGGAAAATCCGGACTGATCAGTATTCTTTTAGAAACTAACGGATATCTACGGGTACCGGGGGACTGCGAAGGAATCCCCGCCGGGACGCCCGTGAATATTATCCTTTATTCCACACAATAAGAGGGAGAAGTTATGGCATTTCAATACTTGACTAACACGCCGTTAACCGAGGCGGTGGAGAACTATCTGGCAACGCTTGTTAAAAACGGGATGACCCCGCTTTCCGAAACGGTTGCCGTGCGGGAAGCCTTTGGGCGCCAAAGCGCAAAGGCAGTCTATGCCAATATTTGCGCGCCTCATTATCACGCCTGCGCTATGGATGGAATTGCCCTTGACGCCTCATTAACCTTCGGCGCCAGCGAAACGACCCCGATTTTTTTAAATAGCGGACAGTTTTTCCGGGTGGACACCGGCGATCCATTGCCGAAAGGCTGCGATGCGGTGATAATGATTGAAAATGTATTTGAAGTTAAAGACGGAGTCAAACTCTACGAGGCCGCGGTACCCTGGCAGCATATCCGCCAAATTGGCGAGGATATCTGCGCGGGGGAAATGATTCTCCCCTCGTTTACCGATATCACTCCCTCCGCCATGGGCGCCATGCTTGCCGGAGGCGTTCTCAATGTTGATGTGATAAAAAGACCGGTGGTCGGCATTATCCCCACGGGAGACGAGATCGTACCGCCAAGAGAAGATCCCGGGGAGGGGGATATCATCGAATTCAATTCCACGATCTTTTCCGCCATGCTTAAACAGTGGGGGGCCGACCCCGTCACTTACCCCATCGTCAAAGACGAGCTCCCTTTGATACGCGCCGCCCTGGAAGAAGCAATCAATGCCTGCGATGTGGTACTGCTGTGCGCCGGTTCCTCCGCAGGCCGGGAAGACTTTAGCACCCAGGCCATCAACGAGGTCGGAACGGTTTTGTACCATGGTATTGCCATCAAACCGGGAAAGCCTGCGATATTAGGTTATTGCGGAACAAAAGCTGTTTTAGGTGTTCCCGGCTACCCCATATCCGGCATTATCGTCTTAGAATATATCCTCCGGCCAATTATTGAGCAGCTCTGCGATCGGGTAGCGACTGACAGACCGGTATGCGAAGCCGTGTTGTCCCGCACCTTAGTATCGCCGCTGAAATATAAGGAATTCGTCAGAGTACGCCTGGGTATGGTCAATGGGAATCTGGTAGCAACGCCTTTGAACCGGGGCGGCGGCGTTGTCAGCTCTTTCATGAAAGCGGACGGCTTACTAATGGTACCTCAATCTGCAGAAGGGTATGAGGCAGGGACATCGGTACCGGTAACCCTGTTGCGCCCTGAAAGCGAGATAAAAGAAACTCTGGTGGTCACAGGCAGCCACGATCCGCTCATCGACGAATTAGCGGACATGCTTCGTTGCAGATGGCATACAGCGTCTTTAGGCTCATCTCATGTGGGCAGTATGGGCGGGATCATGGCAATCAAACGCAAAGAAGCGCATGTGGCGGGCATACATCTCCTGGACGAAACCACCGGCGATTATAATACCTCCTATTTAAAAAAATTTTTCCCCGACGGGGGGGTACGGTTAGTGGAATGCGTACTGCGTAGCCAAGGGCTGATGGTCCAAAAGGGCAACCCTAAAAAAATCAGCGGTATGCGCGATCTCACTTCCGCGGGTATCCGCTATATCAACCGGCAAAAAGGTTCCGGTACCCGCATTCTCTGCGATTATCTCCTGAAAAACGAGGGGATCGACCCGAAAGATATTTACGGTTATGACCGGGAAGAATATACCCACACCTCGGTCGGGGCGCTCATCGCTTCGGACAGCGCCGATGCCGGGCTGGGCATATATTCAGCGGCCCAACTTTACGACCTTGATTTTCTCCCTATTTGCGAGGAGCAATACGACCTCCTCGTCCCGGACTATGCCTGGGACAGCCCCGGCGTAAGCCGACTTTTGCAGCTCATGGAAAGCCAAGAATTCCGCATAAGGCTGGAAGCCCTGGGCGGCTATCGGGTCAATACCCCGGGAAAAATAAGATTAAAGCTTTAAAGGTTAAAACCGCATAATCCCCCAACAATAACCATTGATTACAGGCCCCCGCAGCTATCGGGGGCCTTGTTTTTGCTTGACAACCGTCTTCGCCCAAACCGGTCAAAACAGATCAGTCAGCGGCAAGCATCCGGCCTTTTGCTTTCGCGCTGATTAAAAGCATGCACTATACTTGATATCCGTTTGCCGGTACATGCGAACGCTTCTTTTGTCAAACCCCAGCCGGTGGCTGCGTTGAGATATGCGAGCTGAATGACGGGAGGCAATCCAAAATCCCTGAAATGGCAGTAACCGCAGGCATTGCTTAATACCTTGGCTATGTTTTCCGGAGCGACATCTTCCGCTTCAGACATAACGTTTGACTTTGTTGGGGAAAAATCATGGTTTTCTTCTATGCCCAAGTCGCAATCGACACGACCGGAAGGGATAAGTCGCTCAGGCCTCAAACCCCAATGAACAGCGGCGTAATCAGGTCCCTCCGCAAGGATAGCGCCCACTCCCTCGCTTTTGCAAATTTTTTCGGTCATCGCGACAATCGCTTTGGCATTACCCCAGGCGAGGTCGATCCCGTCAAGCGCCTCACCGGTGAGTTTCCCCGACTCATAGCCCTTCATCGCCCAGGCAAGTGCATCGGCAACAATCATGGTATCCAAACCGTATATGTCGCAATAATCATTACACATACGCACGCACTGTGCATCGTCATTCGCAAGCTTACGACCAAACGCCCCCATGGTACCCGGCTTTGGCCGCGCCGTCGGTTCAATTTCTCCGTTTTCCTTCCCCACTCCGTACGCGGTGCCACAACCGATAGGACAGGCATAACAAGCGTATTCTGAGCGGAAACGCGCATCCGTAACAATAGCGGATACCGCTTTGCTCTGCTCCCGGGTCAAGTCAAGAATTCCGGCATTGATTCTCCCGTTTGGTTTGGCATCTTTCCTAAAAATGTCGGATCCATATGCGGCGTTTGTCCCCCACTTAAAAAAATCGTCTATTAGGCTCTCTTTAGAGCCTGCTTCCTGCCAGCCCATGACCTCCTTGCCCAGGCGAACGATCCCGGGTCTATCGAATACGGGAACCTTTCGGCTTCCGCGAACCACAAGCGCCTTGAGCTTTTTTGCGCCCATAACCGCACCGGATCCGCCCCTGCCGGCGGCCCGGTGGCTATCACTGATAATACAGGCGCTGCGATGCAGATGTTCGCCGCCCGGACCTATCATGGCGGCGGAAAAATTCTTATTCAACGCCTCCGCTAAAGAGGCCTCCGTTTCAGGGATTGTTTTTCCCCAAAGATTCGCGGCATCCCTTATTTCCGCATTGCCGTCTTCAATATAAATATATACAGGCCCGGCGGAGATACCCTTAATGAATACGGCGTCAAAACCCGCCTGCCTGAGCACAGGGCCAAATACGCCGCCGGCATTTGATTCGTTCCATTGGTTTGTTAGCGGCGACTTACACACGACTGAGTAACGGCCCGCCATAAGGCAACCTGTAGCGTTCAACGCGCCGGAGACAAACCCGAGCATGCTTTGGGCTGCAAAGGGTGATATATGGGCCGGCATCTCATCATATAACACTTTAGCCCCTAAACCGGATCCGCCCAGAAATTTTTTCGCCAGAGACAAAGACAGCGACTGCTTTCGGATGCTGCCGCAGCTCAGATCGACAAACAGTAATTGACCGGTATAACCGTACATAGCAATTCTCCAAACCAAAATTATTATTATAAACATAAAATAAATATATCAAAATTATAACAAATAAAAGGAAATAAATACAAGTGCCGACCAATTCAAAAGAACGCTTGTTTCCTTGACAAAAAAACCTAAATCTACTATAATATATGAGGGTTATTTTATGGAAATCATAACCTAAAACCGATGTAGAATAAGGTAAGAGCTATGCATATTGAGCTTCAGTATTTCTCGCCTGACGGGAAACGCGAGGACCGCAAACTGGATTATGACGTTGAAAAGCGCCTTACTCTTTCCGAGTTGCTCAGCCAAATCGCCAAAACGTATCCCGATATTGATTTTGGCGCAAACGGTTATGAGATGGACCACTTTCTCTGTCTGGACGGGAATCGGATTATTCATCCCCAAGACGACGTCTCCGGCTGCCAAAGGATGGTGATAGTGCCTTTTGTGGATGGCGGATAATCCAGCCCTATATCGGTTTAAACCCAAGTTTTTTTGTATAAACAAGGGTTAGGAAGTAGCTTTGATCCTTCGAGTCGTTGACCTAAACGATATTTTCGCAGGGAACACGACCAATGAGTGTCACTGGAAACGGTTACACTTTCCATGTTCGAGAAGTCGGATCGCCAATCTTTTTAAAATTTTAGAAAGAAGGAGAAAAAATGACAAACGGATATTCTAACAAAATTTTACGCGTCGATCTGACTAATCGTAAGACCAAAGAAGAAACCATTTCCGACGAGTTTTGCCGAAAATATATCGGTGGTAGCGGATTTGGTATCAAGGTACTTTTAGATGAGGTACCCGCAGATTGTGATCCGCTAGGTCCGGATAATAAAGTAATTTTTTCCATCGGGCCATTTGAAAACACTGGTGCAATCATGGGGGGCAAACATAATGTTAGTTGCAAGTCCCCGCTAACCGGTATTCTTGCTGAATCCGATTGCGGCGGCACCTGGGGTTCAATGATGAAGCGTACCGGTTATGACATGATAATTCTCGAAGGACGCGCCGACAAACCCTGTTACCTTTGGATAACGGACGACAATGTAGAAATCCGCGACGCATCTCATTTATGGGGTATGGATACGATCGAATGCGACGCCGCCGTCGTCGCGGAAACGCATGAGAAAGCCGTAGTGTCGACGGTCGGCCCCGCTGCGGAAAAAGGTGTGCTTTTCTGCGGAATTTTCAACGACGGCCCCGAATCCCGCGCTGCCGGACGCACCGGTTGCGGTACGGTGATGGCCAGTAAAAATGTTAAGGCAATCGCTGTGCTCGGCACCAAAAAAACCGAGGTGTATGACAAAGCCAGTTTGATGGCTTCTGTTAAGGAAGTAACCAAAGAAGTTTTAGTCAAAGGCGCCGGCTTAAGCAAATTCGGTACCGGCGGCGGAATGATCGGCGGCGAGAAGGTCGGCAATATCCCGATTAAAAACTGGAGTTTGGGTAATTTTGCCGGGGCGGAGAAAATCAGCGGTCAAGCCGAATCCGAGCAGTTTTTAATTAAACAGTATAGATGCTACAGTTGCGTTATCGGTTGCGGCCGCCACAGCCAGGTCAAAGAAGGAAAATATGCCTCCATTCCCGGCGGCGCCCCCGAATATGAAACGCTGGGTTTATTGGGCTCCAACCTTCTGATTGATGACCTAGCCGCTATTCATTGGGCGAACGAGCTATGTAACCGTTACGGTATCGATACCATGACTGCCGGCGGCGTTATCGGTTTTGCCATGGAATGCTACGAAAAAGGCTTCATTACCAAAGAAGACACCGGCGTGGACCTCAAATGGGGCGACGCCGAGGCCATGATCGAAATGATCAAACAGATCGGCGAGAAACGCGGCTTTGGCGGTGAGGTCCTCGCCGCCGGCGTAAAGCGCGCAGCGGAAATCGTCGGTCAGGGTAGCGAAGAATTTGCCGTGCATGTCAAGGGGCTCGATCCGGCATGTCATGACCCGCGCGGATTCGTCTCCATCGGCACCGGCTATGCTACCTCTAATAGAGGCGCCTGCCACCTCCAGGCCTTGAGCCATATCATGGAAAAAGAAGCATCCATGCCGGAAATCGGTTATGATGAACCGCTCGATCGTTTCGTCCAAGAGGGAAAAGGGGAAATGGTCGCTAAGATGCAACATATCATGACCATGTGCGATTCCCTCAAACTGTGTAAATTTGCGATATCCCGCGGTGTTTATCCCCGGGTATGTGCCGATTGGATGAAATATATCACCGGCTGGGATTATTCGGTTGATGAATTCCTGCTGACCGGGGAAAGATTATTTAATATGAAACGCCTTTTCAATTTACGGTGCGGGATCACCGCTGCAGACGATAACCTACCTCCGCGTTTTGCCTCGTGGAAACGCGGCACCGGCGGCGCGCCGGATAGTCTGCCTGACCTTTCCATCCAGTTACCGGAATACTATGCCTTCCGTGACTGGGATACTAAAACCGGAGCCCCCAGCTTGAAAAAATTGCAGGAGCTGGGAATTGCTGAGTATTATTTCGGATAAACCCGCGATGAATCCAAATAAAGATACAAACAAGATGCCGTGCGTTTTCAACGCATGGCATCTTGTTTCTCAAAACCTTCAAGGGTTTCCTTGTGAAATGGCTTTACCAAAAAACCAGGTATATCGACAGGTGGTTATCAGAATGATAAACTAAGAATATACTGTAATATACCCTAAAATATACCATAAAAAATACCTCAACCCCCAATAAATTTTCCTGTTCGGGCGCTAAAAAATGAAATCCGCTGTTTTGCCCGAATCAAACCGTTACCGTCACCCTTAAATTATTGCGGTTTTAGCTTGAAATGGGGCGTATGCTGCGAAACTTGCTTTTTCTTGGTAAATGCGATATAATACCGATGCCGAGGCGTGACTTCTATGGGAACCGCCGCGGAATTATTATAAATGAGGGGATTGTATTATTTGCTTTAAAATGCTAGAAAAGGGTAAGGTAAATGAATAATTTGACTTTAATAAACATGAATAGTGACAGTATCGACAAATTTCGTCACCGTCAATATAATAAGGAACATACCCGGAAAGCACGCCATTTATGGTCAATTATGGCCTTGGCATTCGCATTGCTGTTTGTTGCGACGCCGGCAGCTTTGGCGGTAACCGGCGAAGACATCGTTAAAACCGCGGAGGCATACTTAGGCTATCCTTATGCATACCAGGCAGCGGGGCCGAATGCCTTTGACTGCGGCGGCTTTGTTTGGTATATCTATAACCAAGCGGGGGTAGACTTTCCCCTGCGCATTAGTTCGAATGCGCTTGCCTCGGAAAACATCACCGTCTACAATGAGAACGAGTTGGAATTGGGAGATATTCTCTTCTTCGGCTATGTTCCGTCTTCCATTTCCCATTGGGCCATCTACGCCGGCGGGGGGAATGTCATCCATGCTTATAACTCGGGTACCGGCGTGGTCGTTACCCCGCTTAGCGATGTGCGTCCATATTTTTGTTATGCCTGCCGCATCGCTTCCCTGATTGGCTGTAATAGCGATTATGCGAATTTGAATGTGGAAAGCGCGGATATACCCCTGCCTTGGCAGATCAACAAGGCAATCGACGCGCAATTAATCCCTCTCGCTTTCCGTGGCGACTATGCAAAAATTATCACTGCCGAGGAAATGGCACAACTTTTATTTAATCTCGGCGAAATAATAACCAGCGATCATGTGGAAGACCTTCTCGCCCAATCGGGACTGTTGGCGGAAGACCTTTCCGGCCTATGGGCGGACGACGCGTTGGCTCTTGCCAGTAGAGCGCTGGCTGTCGTACAGGATTTGCCGGAAGGGACTTCGCAAGAAGACGCGGTTGCGATTATGCTTGTTTCCTTGTACGAAAAAGCCGGCCAGGCCGTCTTTGTCCCGGATATCGCCCCGGATGCGCCTTATACCGCCATCACGGCGCCCGATCCGCAAAAACAGGTGAGCGCGCGTATTTGTGAACCCAAAACCATTTCAACCGTTCAAGATCCAGCAGTCATTTGCGGCCAGGAAACCCGCTACATCCGTAAACAAGCCTTCCTTACCGTATTCCGTATTTACGAATTACTGACCGCCCTGCCGGAATAAAGGCGGTTTGTCGTCGGTATAACTTAATGCGGACCCAAATAACTTAATGCGATCATGATACTCTTTTGTGATCGCATTAAGGAATATTATTATGGGGAAGGGAAAACACTGCCATTATAGAATAAGTTACAGGTTGAGTTAAAACAATAAATCTTTATGCCGTACCTAGGAGGAAAGTTAATGAAATTTCAAGTAAGTGAAGGCGATAAGTTTCAAAAAATCATGGAGGCGGAAATATCGGTTGAAGAAATGGAACAGCCCATTCGTTTTGCCTGCAAAAGACTGGCGGAAAAGGTCAATATTCCCGGCTTCCGCAAAGGCAAAGCACCCCGCAGTATTCTCGAAAACTATTTGGGAATCAACGCCATATTGGAGGAAGCTGCCGACGATATTATGCCCCGGGCCTACGTGGATGGGCTCAAAGAAACCGGATTGGAACCTGTTTGCCAGCCTGAAATAGAGATGATCAATCTTACCGAGGGCGAACCGATGAGATTTAAAGCGGTAATAACGGTCAAACCACAACTCAAGCTGGGTCAATATAAAGGACTGCCCATTACCCGCCGGATCATCGACGTGAATGATAAAGCTGTCGACGACGAAATCGAAAAACAGCGTCAACGTATGACCAAATTGGTGGATGCCACGGAGGATACGGCCGCGTCGACCGGAGATACTGTGGTCATCGATTTCAAAGGCACAAAAGACGGCGTAGCCTTTGACGGCGGCACCGCCAACGACTATCCGTTGGAACTGGGTTCCGGAAACTTTATTCCCGGGTTTGAAGACCAATTAATCGGCGCTAAAATGGGCGAGGAAAAAAATGTGGCAGTCACTTTTCCCGAAGAATACGCAGTGCCCGACCTGGCCGGTCAGCCGGTAGTTTTCGAGGTGAAAATCAAGGGGATAAAGACAAAGATACTCCCCGAATTAGATGCGGACTTCGTCAAAGAAGTCAGCGAAACCGCAGAAAACTTGGATGATTTACGAACGGAGATCCGGGCAAAACTCAGCGAAGAAAGCCTGCAGACGGCCATCAACACCGCCCACAACGACGTGATAATGAAGGCCGTGGAAAACTGCGAAGTAGAGATGCCCCCAGTGATGGTGGAGCAACAGATCGACAGCCTGGTGGCAGAAAATACCAAACAAATGACTAACCGCGGCATTAGCATGGATCAATTTTTAGAATATCTGGGTTTGACCGCGGAGCAGTTCCGGGAACAATCCCGCGATCAAGCGACATTTATGGTAAAAAGGGAATTGTTGCTGGAAGCCGTTATCAAGGCCGAGAATATCGAGGTCAGCGATCAAGAAGTTGAGGCCCAGATCCAAGAAATCTCCACCAAATATTGGATGACCTTGGAGCAGGTCAAAGAGGAATTGATGCAAGGCGACCGGATAGAAGATTTGAAATACGACATTAAAAGAAAAAAAGCGGTTGACCTGATCTATGAAAATGCGGAGATTACCGACGAACACGCGGATAGCGAGGATATGGCCAAAATGACAGCCAAGAACGCAGCCGCTGCGGCAGAATCAGCAGATACGGATCAAAACGATAAAAAAGCGGAAGCTGAGGAAACGCCCGTCGAAGCCGCAGCCAAAGCGGAGAAATAAAGATGGTATAATCCAAGCTGAAACGAGGTATAAATGAAGGAGCGGGGGAAATTGATCATTCCGCCGCTCCTGGAATAACACCCCAATTCCAAGGAGGCGTATTATTATGAGCATTCTCATACCTATGGTCGTAGAGCAAACCAATCACGGAGAACGGTCGTACGATATCTATTCCCGGCTGCTTAAAGACAGGATTGTCTTTTTAGGTTCGGAGATCAACGATCAGGTCGCCAACTTGGTTATTGCCCAGTTAATCTTTTTGGAAGCAGAAGATCCGGATAAAGATATCCACCTCTATATTAACAGCCCCGGCGGCTCCATTTCCGCCGGCATGGCGATTTACGACACCATGCAGTATATCCGTTGCGACGTATCTACGATTTGTGTGGGCCTGGCTGCCAGCATGGGCGCTTTTCTTCTTGCCGCCGGCGCTAAAGGCAAAAGGTCCGCACTGCTTAACAGCGAGATTATGATCCATCAGCCCGCGGGCGGCACCCAAGGGCAGGCTGCGGATATTGAGATTCAAGCCAGACGTATCCTTAAAATGCGCGACGATCTGAACCGGATTCTCGCCGAACGCACCGGGCAACCCCTGGAGCAAATAGCCAAGGATACCGACCGCGATCATTTTATGACTGCCCAGGACGCAAAAGAGTATGGTATTGTTGATGAAGTTTATGAAAAAAGAAATCCAGCAGAAAAGAAGTAACGCGTTCTAAATCATCTGTAGCATGTCCCCAAACATCTGAATCAAAGGAGATATTTATGGTTAAACCTACCGACAACGAAACCACCCCCCGTTGTTCCTTCTGCGGTAAAAAACAAAACGAAGTGGTAAAACTGATTGCCGGACCCGGCGCTTATATTTGTAATGAATGTATCGATTTATGTATGGATATCTTGAACGAGGATGAGCTGCCCGAAGAAACTGAGGAGGAGCTGCTTACCGATATTCCCCGGCCCACCGAGATCAAAGCGATCCTCGACGAATATGTCATCGGCCAGGATGCGGCGAAAAAAAATCTTTCAGTTGCGGTATATAATCATTATAAGCGGATTAATCATACCCATGATGCAGGCGATGTGGAATTGCAAAAGAGCAATATCGTGATGCTCGGCCCGACCGGCTGCGGTAAGACCCTGCTTGCGGAAACACTCGCCCGTATTCTCCAAGTTCCTTTCGCGCTTGCGGACGCCACTTCTCTCACAGAAGCCGGCTACGTAGGCGAGGATGTTGAGAATATCCTTTTAAAACTGATCCAGGCGGCGGATTTTGATATCGAAAAAGCGCAAAAGGGCATAGTATATATCGATGAGATCGATAAGATCGCCCGCAAATCAGAAAACATGAGCATTACCCGGGATGTATCCGGAGAAGGCGTGCAACAAACCCTTCTGAAAATTCTCGAGGGCACCGTTGCTTCCGTGCCACCCCAGGGCGGACGTAAGCACCCGCATCAGGAATTTATTCAGATCGATACCACCAATATCCTTTTCATCTGCGGCGGCGCCTTTAACGGCATCGAGAGTATTATCAGAAACAGACTGGGCCGTAATGTGATGGGATTTGGCTCGGAAATCAACAGTAATGCCGAAAGCCAAAGCTTTAGCCTGCTCCAGAAAGTACTGCCGGAAGATCTGCTTAAATTCGGTTTGATTCCCGAATTTGTCGGCCGCCTGCCGATTATCGTCACCTTGGAAGCCTTGGATGAAGACGCCTTGGTCAAAGTTCTGACCGAACCGCGCAATGCCCTGATCAAACAATATCAGAAGCTCTTTGAGATGGACGAAACCGTACTTGAATTCAAGGAGGACGCGGTTCGGGCGATCGCCAAAGAAGCCCTGACCCGCAAAACCGGAGCCCGGGGTCTTCGCGCCATATTGGAATCATTGCTCCTCGATATCATGTTTGAAACCCCCGTCCGGGATGATATCTATAAATGCCTGATCACCAAGGCTGCCGTGGAGCATAAAGAACAGCCCCTGCTACTCACTAAAAGCCAAAACGTCCCCGCCGCCCCCACGGTAGATATACCGCAGGAAAGCGCCTAAAGAGGGACGATGTTTAAAAACAGACCATCACAATGAAAATAACCGCTCTGCCGGTTTAGACCGTAGAGCAGCAACTTTTATGAGGTATGACTCATGCAAAATAATGAAGGTATCGTCAATAAAGCGGCACTCAGCCAACCTTTCCGGCCAATGCAAGATTGGGAGACCCTGCCCATGATGCCGCTGCGGGGAATGCTGATCTTTCCCCACATGATCACCCATTTAGATGTGGGGCGGGACCGCTCCATCAACGCGATCAGCGAGGCCATGGATCATGACCGGAATCTTATTTTTCTCGCCATGCAAAAAGACCCCCAGATCGACGAACCCAATCTGGAAGACATTTATGAAATCGGCTCCGTGGTGCTCATCCGCCAACTTCTAAAGCTTCCCGGCGGCACGGTAAGACTCCTGGTAGAGGGCCTATATAGAGCAAAATTAGTGGGTTGCCTCCAGGAAGACCCTTATCTTTTGGCGGAGCTCAATCCCCTGATCAGTCATCCCGGAGACAATCCCATCGAAGAAGAAGCGACAAAGCGTATCCTTTTGGACCGCTTTGACGGCTATGCAAAAAACTCCAAAAAAGTCACTGCGGAAACGCTGGCGACTATCGCCAATATCAACGACGCCGACGTGCTTTCGGATATCATCGGCGGGCAGCTTAATCTTAATCAAGAGGAACGGCAGGGCCTGCTGGAAATGCTCGATGTGACAGAGCGGATGATCCGCATCATCAACCTGATCGATAAGGAAAACGATATTCTCGAAATGGAAAAAAATATCGCAAACCGGGTTCGTCAGCAAATGGATAAAAGTCAAAAAGAATACTATCTGCGGGAACAGATGAAGGCGATCCAAGTCGAACTGGGCGAAGGCGACGAACGCACCGGCGAGGTGGAGAGATACCGGAAAAAAGCCGAGGAAGCACAATTGCCTGCCTCTGTGATGGAACGCTTTGAATCCGAACTGAAACGGCTGGAGAAAACGCCGCCGATGATGGCGGAAGCCATGGTCATCACCAATTATCTCGATGTGATCCTGGATCTGCCCTGGAATAAATCCAGCGAAGAAAATTTGGATATCGGCCATGCGGAAAAAGTATTGGACGAAGACCATTACGGTTTACTCAAAGCCAAAGAACGCATCCTCGAATACCTGGCGAGTTGTCAACTGAAAAATAACCTTAAAGGACCGATCATCTGCCTGGTGGGCCCCCCAGGCGTTGGCAAGACCTCTCTTGCCCATTCCATTGCCAGAGCCACCGGCAGGGAATTTGTGCGGATGAGCCTGGGCGGTGTCCATGACGAAGCGGAAATCCGCGGTCACCGGCGTACTTATATCGGTTCTATGCCCGGACGAATCATCAACAGCATAAAAACCGTGAGGGTCAATAATCCTCTCTTTTTGCTGGACGAAGTGGACAAACTGGGCAAGGACTGGCGGGGAGATCCTACTTCCGCACTCCTGGAAGCGCTGGACCCCGAGCAAAACAACACCTTCTCCGACCACTACCTGGAAATACCATTTGACCTTTCAAAGGTGATGTTCATCACCACCGCCAATGTTCGCTCGGAAATCCCCCGTCCGCTTCTCGACCGGATGGAAGTCATTGAGATCTCCAGTTATACCGAAGAAGAAAAGCTTAATATCGCCATCCGCCATCTAGTCAAAAAGCAGCTTGAAGAACATGGGCTAAATAAAAATCAAGTTAAATGTTCCAATGCCGCCTTGAGAATAATTATCCGTAACCATACCCGTGAGGCAGGCGTGCGCGAACTGGAACGACGTATCGCTAAAATCTGCCGCAAGGTGAGCCGGGATATTGTGGCTGGCATTGCGCCGCCATTTAAAATCGGCACGGATAATCTGGCCGACTATTTAGGCAAACCGCGGTATCTGGAGGGCAAACATCGCAACCAGCCGCAATTGGGCATCGCCATCGGGCTCGCCTGGACCGAGATTGGCGGCGAGATTCTGGAAATAGAGGTGCAGACCCTGCCCGGCAAAGGTAAATTCACCATCACCGGTAAACTGGGCGATGTGATGAAAGAAAGCGTCCAGGCCGGATATACCTGGCTGCGCACTATCGGCAAACGCTACGATATCCCCGATAATCTGGAAGAAACCACGGACATCCATATCCATGTGCCGGAAGGCGCCATCCCCAAGGACGGTCCCTCGGCCGGTATCACCATCGCCACCGCCATATGTTCCCAGCTTTCCGGGATCAAGGTCCGCGGCGATATCGCCATGACCGGAGAAATCACCCTTCACGGAAAAGTATTGCCGGTGGGCGGGATCAAAGAGAAACTTCTGGCCGCCTATCGCTATGGGATCAAAGAGATCATCCTCCCTGCGGAAAACAGCAAAGATATGGAAGATATTCCGCCCTCTATCCGGGAAAAAATGATATTCCACCCGGTAAGCCATATGGATGAGGTATTGGAAATTGCCCTGGTTAAAAATAATTAGTTTTCTGTTGAATCATTCACAGTAAGGAACGATGAAGCTAAGAAAATCCGAAATTGCGACCTCGGCCGTAAAAAAAACTCAATATCCGGAAGAGCTTTTACCTCAGATCGCCCTATTTGGCCGTTCCAATTCGGGTAAAAGCTCTTTGATTAATACCCTGATCGAACGGAAAAACCTAGCCCGTACCAGCTCGGCGCCGGGTAAAACCCGTTTGCTCAATTTTTATCGTATTGAGGCGTACGCCAAGGATGAAACGCCGCTATTATGGTTTTTCGTCGATCTGCCCGGCTACGGGTATGCCAAAGTTTCCAAAACGGAGCGGGCGCAGTGGCTGCGCATCATAGAAGAATACCTCCTTTGGGACACGCCAAAGCTTTGCTGGCAATTGGTGGATATCCGTCACCAACCGAGCCCGGAAGACATCGCCATGTATGATATGCTCAGCAATGCGGGTTACGAGGTAACCCTTATCGCCAATAAAGCGGATAAAATCGGCAAAAACCAGCGGCAAAAATCACTCGCGCTCATTGCCAAAACCATGCGGGTCGATACGCCGACGATTATCGTCTTTTCCGCTTTGAGCAAAGAAGGCAAAGAAACGCTTCAGGACCAAGCGGAAAAATATTTACTTAGTCATCTTTAATAAATGTTACCTCGAAAATCGGCCGGTTCCGGGATCAATTGGTTCCGGACCCGACCGATTAAGGTTTTTTTCGCGTTGGAGGGGGCCGATTGAAGAGCCCATATGTTTTATTATTTTCATGGCAACTTAAAAATACCTTCACGGAAAACACACGGATGACCACTAAAATAATGCTAAGAAACGATTGCCATGCTTGTGGCGATAAATCCCGTTTCAACGCGTATCACGAATTCCCCTGATTTATTGTTTAATTGACTTTTTACCCGGTTGACAAGCCTGCACATTCATTGTAAAATAGGTTCCTGGCTAGTCGCTTATTTTTTGATACCGGAATCCAAGGGAGGAATAACAAAATGAAAAAGGCTTTACTAATCTTTATCACGTTAACAATGCTGCTCGCTTTCGCCGCCTGCTCCGAAGAGACGGTGAGGCCGGAAACGCCGGATTTCAATGTTGAAGCTACCGCAACGGCTGCTGATGCGGGAATGACTGCGGCGGATCTCTTGATAGCTGCCATGGATGCGCAGGAGCTCACCTACACGATCGATAACGGCTATTTTGACAATATCGGCGGTTACGCGTCCACGGATAGCGAAGGCTGGCTCTTCTATTACAATGACGAACTGGCTCCTGTCGGCGCCAAAGCGATCACCCTGGCCGAAGGGGATACCATGGCTTTCCGCTGGGAGAGTTATACGGCATTTGACGATTCCTTAACAGATGATCAAACCGCTGACGATACGGCTACCGCCCAATAATAACAAGCTAAGTCCCATTTTCGGCAGTAAAGAATCTCTTGCCGTTATGAAAGAAGCCGACTCCCTTTTGGATAGTCGGCTTCTTTATTCGCTAAAAAAAAAATTTTACTATACTACTTGACAACTCATACTATACATAGTATAGTATGACGCGAAAGGAAGTATAATCTATGGACGCACAATTAAAACGGGGTCTTTTGGATATCTGCGTGCTGGCAGTCCTGCAGCGAGCCGATTCCTATGGCTACCAGATTATCAAGGACACCGCTTCCCTGCTTTCGTTGACCGAATCCACACTCTACCCGATTTTAAAAAGGCTGGAACAGGCCGATTACCTTACCGTATACAGTGTGGAGCACAACAGCCGCCTCCGCAAATATTACCGGATCACGGAAAGCGGCGAACAAAAGATACGTGATTTTCTCTCGGAATGGGATGATATGATGAAGATTTATGAATACATTAAGGAAGGGCAAGTTCATGACTAAGCAAATATTTTTGGACGGACTAAGAGCGGCGCTGGCCTCCCTGCCCGCCCCGGAGATCGAAAAAACCCTGGCGTATTATGAGGAAATGCTCAATGACCGGATCGAAGAAGGTATGAGCGAAGAAGAAGCCGTGGCCTCCATGGAGCCCGTGGAGATTCTCGCTTCCCGTACCATCAACGATACGCCCATCATGCACAAAGCGGTACGTAAGGCCCAAAAAAGCGGGGTATCCACTGCTTTGCTGATCATTCTCGCCATCATCGGCTTTCCCATCTGGTTTCCCCTTCTATGTACAATTGGCGCGGTAATCTTTGCGATTATAGCGGTTCTATTTGCGGTGATCATCACCCTGATCGCCCTGGTGATCGGATTGGGTTTTGGGGGAATAGCCGCAGTTATCGGCGCTTTCGTCTATGTGGGCTCTACCGGGCTCAGCACCCTCTTTATCGTTGGCGCGGGATTGCTGATCATCGGTATTGCCATTCTCCTCTTTTTCCCCGTCATGTACCTGATTAAAGCGATCTGGGCCGGGATTAAAGCGATTTGCCGCAAGATCAGCTCATGGTTTAGAAAATAGGAGGAGGCCACGAAAAATGAGTAAAACCACAAAAACTATCATCATCATCGCCGCAGTCATGATCGTCATAGGCGTCGCCCTTTGCACGATCGCTTTTTCCTCGGCCGATTGGAGTATCAACAAGCTTTATTCCCTGGTCAACAATTACGATGCTCCCGATTATCAGGAACAGGAATATCGTATCCCCGCGGAAGGCTTAAGCCAATTGAAAGTGGATACGGTGACGGATAATGCGATTATCAGGGTTAACCCGGAAAATGATATCCGCGTGGTTTGCCGCGATACCCAGTACTATGTCTACCAGGTGGAAGCGAGCGGAAACACCCTGAGCATCGATTATCGTAAACCCGATTCTTTCTTCGGATGGATCAACCTGATTCCCCATATCGCTCCTGCAAATGTGGAAATCTGGCTGCCCGAATCCTTCTTCACGGAGGGAAATATCGACCTGGATCTGGTTAGCGGCGATATTTATCTGGAAAATATCCGGGGGAACGATTTTCACGCTGATACCGTCTCCGGGGATATCCAAATCAGCGGCTGCAATTTCACCCAAATCAACTGGCAAACGGTAAGCGGCGACGTCGCTCTTAGCGATAGCGAAGGCGTCACCTCCAAAGGAGAAACCACTTCCGGCAACATCCAAATCCGCGACTGCGCCTTCGAGGAAATGCTCCTCAGTACGATCAGCGGTGAGATTGAGGCCCGCTTGCTGGGCGATAGCCATGACTATCGGATAGAAGCGCAAAGTGTCAGCGGTGATATTGAAAAAGACCGGGGCAATGACCAAGCCGATAAAACCATCTATTTGGAAACCGTCAGCGGCGATATCGATCTGCAATTTATACTCCAATGATAAAATAGTTTAATTCTAAAACATAACCACAAAAAGACGATGCGCTTATTTCCGTAGCATCGTCTTTTTATTTTTGGTTTCAAGGTAACAGTCGTTTGGGGCACGCTGCTTTGTCTGAAATTTTGATTTAAAAGCTTCTTCCACTGAAATAAAAGGGTGGTCTAACTAAAAGCCCCTGAACTGAGAGTCCATTGATAGTCTTTCATTGTATATTAACTTAATCTTTTTAAGTCGGTTCTCTATTTTCTGTTTTGGACATAAAACTGCCCCGAGACCTCGCCTCGGGGCAGTAACCGATTCAACACGATTAATCCACAATTTGACTAAAATCGCCAATTTCCCGGGAGACAGCCATGATACGTTGGAGCAGGGCCAAGCGATTAAGGC
>Ga0351841_1030_pt2 | contig 21595 bp, 20 predicted proteins | sample BONcelHFGM3001E6_FD_206884 | JGI IMG/M metagenome (GOLD analysis project Ga0351841, IMG submission 206884) | Enriched cells from coal bed in the Powder River Basin, Montana, United States - BONCAT cells FGM rep1 HSBNCT.FGM.300.1.E6 ...
TAACTCTCCTTTTAACCATTTGCTGATGGGGATTTCGAAGCCCCATTTGGGTTTCGTCAGGACGGCGGGCGGGAGAAGCTCTCGGAACGTTTCAATGAAGATGTACTTCGACCGCCCCTGGTGGAGCTTCCAGGAGCCTGCTAAGGCAAAGGCCGCTTCGCAGACACGATGATCGAGGAGAGGGACGCGGACCTCCAGGGAATTGAGCATGCTCATGGCGTCCACCTTGCGGAGCATATCGCCGGGCAAGGATTCTTTGAGATCCGCGTAGAGCATGCGATTGAGGGCGTCATCCCTCATCTCTTGCAGACGATGGGAAAAGATGGTTTGAGCTTGTTTTACCGGTTGGTTGGTTCCATGCAAGAGTAACGATTGACGTTTTGGGGCCGTGAAGATTTCATTCCAGGCCAGGAACCGCTCCTCAAAGGTTCCTTCGGCGCCCCGGAGGAATTTCTTGGCACGCCTGACATACTCCGGAAAGACGGCATCCCGGGAGTCGGGAAGATGGCGGATCAAAGGTTCAATGAGGCCTTTGCGGAAGATGGCCGGTATTTGACGATAGCGCGTATGCCAGCCTTCCCCTTTGTACATGCGATAACCGGCAAAGAGTTCATCGCCACCATCGCCCGAAAGGGCCACGGTGACATCTTTGCGGGTTTCCCGGGAGACGACGAAGGTCGGAATGGCGGAAGAATCGGCGAAAGGCTCATCCAGGGCGTTTAAGACCTCGGGAATGACGGCGATCATGTCCTGGGAGCGGACTTTGATTTCGTGATGGTCCGTGGCGTACATCCGGGCGACTTCTGCGGCATAGGCCGTTTCATCAAAGAGGGGCATGTCGGCGTAACCGATGGAGTAAGTCTTGACGGGTTTTGACGAGTGCCTGGCCATGAGGGCGACGATAATGCTTGAATCGATGCCACCGCTGAGGAAGGCTCCCAAGGGAACGTCGGCGATCATCTGCCGCTGCACGGCATCATCGAGGATGGCATAGAGATCCATTTTCGCCTCGGAGAAATTCTTTTCCCGGCGATGGGGGCCGCCCTGGAGATCTAAGTTCCAGTAAGCCTGCTCCGTGAGAACGCCTTTATGCAGGTAAAGCGTATGGCCCGGTTTCAACTTGGCGATTCCCTGGTAGATCGAATACGGGGCGGGGATGTAATTGAGGGAGAGGTAGAGATCGAGTACGTCTTCATTCAAGCGTCGGGGAATGTCCGGGTCCTGGAGGAGAGCCTTGATTTCCGAGGCGAAGACGAAATTGCGGCCGTTCCAAGCATAGACGAGAGGCTTCACACCGACTTGGTCCCGGGCCAGGAAGAGACTTTTGTCCCGGCTATCCCAGATGGCGAAGGCGAACATCCCGACGAGCCGCTTGACGCAGGCGTGTCCCTCTTCCTCATACAGATGCAGCAGGACCTCCGTATCCGTTTGGGAACGAAACCGGTGTCCCTTGTCGAGCAGCTCCCGGCGAAGATCCAGATAGTTATAGATCTCCCCGTTGAAGACGATGTGAAGGGTGCCGTCTTCATTCTCCATGGGCTGGTGGCCGGCGGGAGAAAGGTCGATGATGCTGAGCCGCCGGTGTCCCAGGCCGATACTTAAATGATCATCATGGTGGACATAAAATCCTTCGTCATCGGGTCCACGGTGGGCCAGGACGGCGTTCATTTTCCGCAGGAGCCCTTCGTCGGCGCGCCCGCCGTTGGTCATCAATTTTCCACAGATACCGCACATAATGGCCCTTAAAGTAAGTAATGCATTCCCCAATGTTCTATGACTCTCTTTTGAACCCTTAGGGCTTCGCCGCCTCAATCTCCTCGGCAAAAACCTTTTCTGTCGAGGCAATGTTTTTCTTCCAGGTATAGTGCTCTTCAACGAAGCGGCGGCATTTCAGAGACAAGCGCTTCGCAAGGTCCGGATCGTCCCGGAATTGCTGCAACAGATCAATGATCAGCTCCGCCAGGGCCTCAGGAGTTGTGTCTCTGAAAAGACAAGCGGGGCCGTAGCGATTGAGGATTTCTTTGGTACCCCCGATCGGCGTTCCCAGAGCGGGCGTCCCGCAGGCCAGGGCCTCCACGGTGACAAGACCGAAGCCCTCCAAGGCCACTGTCGGCAGAACAAAGGCGTCAGCTGCGCCGAAGAAGGCCGGCAGATCTCCCTCGGGAATGAAGCCGACAAAGCGGATATGATTTTCCAAACCCAATGATTGGGATAGTTGCAGCAAGGATTCCTTCAAAGGGCCGGTGCCGCCGATAACGAGAAGGACACCGGGGATGGCGAGAACGATCTCTTTCATGGCTTCGATCAGGTTTTCCAGGCCCATCCGGGGAACGAGATTCCGGACCGTGAAAAGGATGGGGCGGTCAACGGGCAGGCCGATACTTTTTCTTCCCTCTTGTCTGTTTTGCAGAGGTTGAAAGCGTTGAATATCCACGCCGCCAGGGATGATGGTAATCTTCCATTCCGGAATGCCGTAGATGTCAATCAGTTTGTTGCGGGTAAATTCACTCAGGACGATAACGCGCTGCGACGCCCGAAGGACGCGCTTCTCGATCCATTTTCGTAAACCGATATTGAACCGATAGAGCAAACGCCCCCGGATGTCATCCGGCCGCTTCTGCCTTGTCATGAATTCTTCGAAAGATAAGGAATGGCAGGTATAGACAAAAGGGATCTCCTTGGCTATCGGGGAACGCAGGACCGCCCAGGCAGAGAAGGGCTGATGCCCGTTGATGCAATCAAAGGCAAACTCTTTTTGTAACTTTTCAAACTGCTTCAACCCGTACGCCAGTGTTGAGAGGAAGAAGCGAAGATTACCTGCTTGATCGACCCGATAGCGCCATTCGCGGACGCCGTTGATGGTTTCCTCGGCCTGTTGGTGCTCCGGGAGTCTCCGGGTCAAGACATGGACCGCATGATTTCTTTTTGCCAGGCCCGTTGTCTGCTCATAGAGAACCCGTTCGGCACCGCCGATGACATGGTGTATGGAGACATCGGACACACATAGAATCTTCATGGGGTACCACCTCTAGGGGACTTCTTGGCAATTACCCGTATAGAAGGCCCCCAAACCCAGCGGCCTCCAGAGATGAGTTCCAATGATTTAAAAGTAATCCAGATCAATACATTTAAGGCGTGATGTGCGAATTTGGCTACGGACCGTTTACCCGTATCCACGTAGTCCCCAGCAAGGCGTGTATTGTGGACCTCAATGTTGGTGAACCACATGTTCGTTAGATAGTGTCTAATAGCCCTGGGTGTTACAGCATATTCGTGGAAGACAAGAAAGTCGTTCATGAATTGGTTTGCCGAGAGTTTTCTGGATAGTTGCAGGATGAAAGTATAGAAAGCGCCGTTTGGAAAACGCAGATACAGAATGCCTCCCGGCCGAAGCAACTTTTTGATCCTTTTGAATTGATGATTCCAATCTACCATATGATCGAGAACATTGATTAAGGTAATTGCATCAAATTGCCTGTCATCAGGAAGATCATCCAGGGTTCCGCATATGGCGGCATCTCCTACCAGTGTTTTAGCCATGTCGATGGATCTCTCCGAGGGATCGATGCCTGCAACGTTCCAGCCGCACTTCCTCGCTTCCTTGAGAAAATAGCCGCAACCGCATCCTACGTCAAGAAGCGTTCCGGGTTCTTTGTGTCGCGCCAAGACATTCAGAACATGGTGGTAAACCGTGGTCCGCTTGCCGGAGGTTTGATCGCTGTTATGATCATCGAAATATCTTTCCCTGTAATAGCTGATCACATCTGTCCGTTTTTTTTGCTGATGTAAAAAAATGAGATCGCAAGAGCGGCAATGGTAATAATTTCTGCTGTAAAAAGAGAAATAAAAGAGGCTGTCCATCCGGCAATGAGGGCAAGGCAGCATCTTCATGTGGACAGGAGAGGCGTTCATAACTTTTCATATACCTTGATCGTTTCGAGGATCATCTTCTGGACGGAAAAATCACCTACGACTCTTTTCCGAGCGCGGCTGCCAAGAGAACGGGCAAAGGAAGGATCAGTCGCGAGGTGTAGGATGGCATGTGCAAGCGTTTCCGGATCTTTTGCCGGCACCAAAAGACCGTCTATGCGGTCGGATATTTGTTCCGTTATCCCATCGATGGCCGTAGCGACGATGGGCCTTTCCATGGCCATGGCTTCCAGGGTAACCATAGGAAATCCCTCCAGGAGAGATGGGATGACAACGATATTCATGGCGGCCAGCATGTCCCGGATATCCCGGCGATGGCCGGCAAAGATGATGTGATCCCTGATCCCCAGAGTTATGGCTTGCTCTTCCAATTCCGGTCGTAACGGGCCGTCGCCGACAATAAGAAAACGACTATTAGGAACGGACTTGATGAGGGCAGGTATCGCTTGTAAAAAATAGTCGAACCCCTTTTGCCAGACCAGACGCCCCACGGTGCCGATGAGAAGAGTACTCTCTTGGATATCAAATGCCTTGCGAACTTTTTGTCTCGATTCATCCAGATCTTCCGGTCGATAATGATCCGTTTCGATGCCGTTGTAGATCTTGATAACCTTCTCGGGTTGGATGCCGTGACCTTTGATCATGGCCTCTTCCAAGACGGCAGACACAACAAGGAAATAATCGACGTAGCGTTCGGTAAAGCCATCCATCGCTTTATAAAGAGATCGCTTGCCGGAGGCGACGTCATAGCCTTCTACGGGCATGGCGACGGTGGATACATAGTGGGAGTGACCATAAAAACGAGAGGCCAGACGGGCAAAGAACTCTGCACGAGCTCCTTGTCCATGAACAATGTCTATCTTATGATTCTTGATAATGTTGATGAGAGCAAAAAGGACGGCAGGGTTATAACGATTAGAGAAATCAACGGCGAAGCGCTTGACCGGTGTCTGGGCAATGGCGTCATAAAAAGATTTCTGGGGACCAGAGGCGAGAAATATTTCATAGCGATCACGGGGGAGGCCATTCATGAGTTGCGTAAAGACCCGTTCTCCACCGCCAAATTCCATTCCGTCGATGACGAAGAGAATCCGTGTTTTCATGATTCTTCACGACCGATAATCTGTCCATTGTCATTCTGTATCAGGTATTTGGGTGCTTCCAGAAAGGGTTTAAGAAGCTTTGGATGGGAACCGAAGCGTTCCTGGTCAAAGGGGATGTGATCCTTGAGGAGAGTTTGCAGACATTGCTTTTCGGCTTCTCCTAGAACCGACGTGCCGAATGCCTGCTCAATGTGAGCAGCGACATAGTCATCCAGCTTTGGATAGCGCCGGTAGTCTTTCAATTCCATCCAATCTTCCCAGAAATAGCGCAACAGCATACGCCGCGCAGGCTTGACGTTGACGTGAAACACGTAAGGCTCATACCAGAACAGGGGTTTGTAATACAAGGGGAACTTGACGGCTTCAAAGCGGCCGGGATGAATGAAGCGGGCAGATTCGGAAAAGGTATGAATGTATTCTTCGATATGGACCATTTCCTTGGGGTCCTGGTGGAAGAGATCGCCAGCGAGGTTTATATGCCGGAGATAAATAAGATAGTGACGTTGGGGATTCAGGGCCAAGACACGGGAACGTAAGGCCGCAATGTCATATTTCCCGTCCGTATGGGCCACCATGTCACCGTCCCAGCGGAAGACCCAGCGGTAAGACGTCTGGGCCAAGGCAAAATTCGAGAGATCGACATGATGCAGGTCAGGCTGTTGCAAGAGCTTAAAAAGTCCCCGATTCTTTTGAGCCATATCTCCGAGAATCTCCCAAGTTCCGTCTTTCGAGCCATTGTCCACAACAATGATTTCATCGGCGATGCCTTTAATGGAGTTGATGGAAGCCTCGATCCAGTCGCGTTCGTCTTTCACGCGCATATAGACACTGAGTCCCTGAGGACGAGTTGGTTTGGACGGGTGTAATCCTGCTACGGGCAACATGCTAAAAAAAGTCCTCAGGACGCGGGAGAAAGAGTTGGTGCGATGAGGGGCTTGATTGGCAGTGAAAGAATGATCTCGCATTTTAAATTTTATAACTTTTTTGCAAGATAGCATGTGTAAGCACAGATTCCGACGTATAATCTGGATAAAGGTCTCGCTAAAAACAGAGGCAAGGGATAGATCAAATTTGATCCCTCACAGGCAATATACGAGATACCGGAAGTAGACCGAAGTATTTTCTCGAACGCCTTATGGGTGAAGCCGCGGACATGTGAGGAATACAGGTCGATGCACATGGGCTGAATGCCTAATGTTAGTTGGAATCTGTTCATGAGATGGGCCAGGTTAGGAATACCGAGGATGATGTATCCACCACTTTTTGTTGTTCTTATGATTTGGTCAAAAACTCCCTGATAGTTCTTCAGATGTTCGAGAACCTGATTGCAGATAACAAGATCAAATTTCCCATCACCATAAGGCAAGCAGTCTGCTTCGAGATCTATCTGCGAGGCATGGAAAGATTCTTCCGCTTTCCTGACGTGTGGCTCATAGAATTCAACGCCGAAGGTACAGCTCGGGGGCACACGAAAATACTGCGCCAAAAGAAGAGTTCGGGTACCATCTCCACATCCGACATCTAATAAATTAGAGGGTCTTATGTGTGATAGGTGTTTAGAAGAAAGACGCAAAATGTTCTCCAAATGGCTTTCATATTCGCGGGTCGCGCCCATTAGGTGTTTTAAATACTTTTTCATTATGTGCCCATTTCTGCTCTGAAGCAAATAAAAATGATGATACAAAAAATGAATCTATCGCCTAAATGTAGAAAGCATATAATCAATAACAGCGTTTTAGCAATGTATTTTTTCCCAGTTTGTTGAAAGTTAATGAATTTACTTGCAGAGGTTAATCTTATTCGATATGACTAAAACCATCATTCATCGAGTAATAATCCAGATAGATTAAGGTTATTAAATTCTTTTTGCTTATTTAAAATCATCATCATGCATAATCTAACATGTTGTACTTTAAACGATATTTATGGAAAATATAGTGCAAAATAATCTCAGTGCAAACAAAAAAAAGATTGTCCAACATTTTAACAAAATTGCGGCTCACAGAGATACATGGCTACAGAGGAGCCGTTATTATTACCGGGATATTCAACAATTCATGGCTTTCAACATCCCCACGGATTCATCGGTTTTGGAAATCGGCTGTGGGACAGGCCAACTCCTCCATGATTTAAAACCAAGGAAGGGCGCAGGTATCGATATTTCGCCGGAAATGATCAAAATTGCCAAAGCCAAATTTCCCGACCTGGAATTTAATGTCATGGATGGAGAAAATCTGTGTCTGGAAGGTTCTTTCGATTATGTCATACTGACGGATACATTATGTTACTTAGAAGATATTCAGCAGCTATTCAAACAAATAAAAAAAGTGATCACCCCTAATTCACGAGTAATTATAACTTATCATAATTTTCTGTGGCAACCGCTTCTTAAAATGGCTGAGTTTATCGGATTAAAAATGCCGCAGGAACGGCTCAATTGGCTAGATAGGGGCGACTTTGAAAATCTTCTTTCATTGGAAGGGTACGATATTATCAAATCGGGGAAACGTTTTCTCTTTCCCAAATATTTGCCTGTCCTTTCCCATGTCGTCAATCGCTATATAGCATTTTTACCATTTTTCAATCGATTGTGTTTAACCGGATATCTCATTGCTCGGTTGTTGCCCCATGATGGGAATCTTTTAAAAAAGTCCAGCGTCAGTATCATCATTCCGGCGAGAAACGAGCAAGGAAACATCGAGAACGCCGTAAAAAGAATTCCTAATATGGGAAGCCACACAGAGATCATTTTTATTGAAGGCCATTCGCAGGATGATACCTTGAAGGAAATAAAGCGAGTCGCTGACTGCTTTACGACGGGATATGACATAACATATGACACTCAAAAAGGATTCGGCAAAGGGGATGCCGTCCGCAAGGGGTTCGACATGGCTCGGGGAGACATCTTGATGATTCTCGATGCGGATTTGACGGTTCCTCCAGAGGATTTGCCGAAGTTTTACAACGCCATTGCCACCGGCCGTGGCGAGTTTATCAATGGGTCAAGACTTGTCTATCCCTTGGAAAATGACTCCATGAGAACGCTGAACATCCTGGGCAACAAATTCTTCTCATTGATGTTCACCTGGCTTCTTGGACAGCGTCTGAAGGATACTCTCTGTGGGACGAAAGTGATTTCTCGGAAAAACTACGAAAAAATAAAGGCAAATCGTCTTTATTTCGGCGAATTTGATCCATTCGGTGATTTCGATCTCATCTTTGGTGCGGCAAAATTGAATCTTAAGATCATAGAGCTTCCAATCCGTTATGGGGCACGCGAATATGGAGATACGAACATATCACGTTTCCGACACGGCTGGTTGTTGCTAAAAATGGTCGCTTTTGCCATGAACAAAATAAAATTCGTCTGATATGACAAATAACCTGTCACGTCATAAAGAGGTATGGCAACATAAGAAAATTTTAAGAGTGATTTATGAGGAATGGTATGAAATGATTCTTCGTGACCTCGCCATCGGACAAAAAAAGACCCTCGAGTTGGGATCGGGATCCGGCAATTTCAAAGACTATTATAAGATGTCCATCGCATCAGACATAGAGAGATGCGATTGGATCGACTTATGTCTTGATGCGCATTATCTGCCCTTTCAAGTCGAAAGTTTGGACAACATCGTTATGATTGATGTTCTCCACCATCTATCCAATCCCCTTCAATTTTTCTATGAAGCGCTACGTGTATTGGAAAAGGGGGGGCGAATCGTCATGATCGAACCCTTCCCATCGCCTCTTTCCCTTCTTGTTTATAAGCTGTTTCACCCCGAGCCGTTCATTATGGACGAAGATCTTTTTTATAAGAAAAAAGCGATGCAAAAGGATCCCTGGCAGTCCAACCAGGCTATTGCCCATTTGCTTTTTTTTCAATCAATCAAACAGTTCCGCGATATATTTTACAAAAAACTTGAGATGATCAAACGTGAAAAAATGTCCTTCATCCTTTATCCCGCATCGGGCGGATTTGATCATAAAGCCCTCATCCCGAATACACTGATTCCCTATTTTCAAGCATTAGAAAAATTGCTTTCACCGCTTAAGAATTTCATCGCCTTCCGCTGCTATATTGTTTTGGAAAAAATTGACAATTAAAATGATTGCATTATGAGCAAACCACCTCAACAACTGTCGGCGATTTTCAATCGGGAAGGGCAGATCCTTCTCGTCATGGTGCTTGTCGCTTTTGCCGTTCGTTCTCTTTTCTTTTCCGGTGGTATACGCGGATCCGATGCCTTTGCCTATGCCCAGCATGCCTATGATATCGCGACGGGGAACTATGATGTGAATTCAATTTATATGTTTTATGGATTCCGTTATTTTGTTCTTTTGCCTACTGCCTTAAGTTTCACGCTATTCGGTGTCAATGATCTCTCTGCCAGTATTTCCCTCTATCTGGCATCACTGGTGAATGTTGTTGTTGTATTTTTTCTTAGTAAGAGAATCTTTAATGTAAGAATTGCAGTTATCGCATCGGGATTGCTTGCCATATATCCATTAGACATTAGTACTGCCAATGTAGTTAGTCCTGACAGTTTTATTCCTGTTCTGTCATCTCTGGCAATTTTGTGCTGCCTGCGGGCGGAAGATGCCGGTTCAGGGCATCCCCGGCGGATTTTATGGCTGCTGCTGGCTGGTGTGATGATCTCTTTCGCCTATATGTCGCGCGTCACTTCAATTTTTTTATTTTTCGCCTTGGCGATCTATCAATTGTATCATAAGAACTATACTGCTATTCTCTGGATGACCATGGGTCTATTGATCCCTCTGGCGGCTGAAGCTTTATATTTTTTCGCCCAAACGGGAGACCCTTTCTTTGAAATACATAGGATTACCAGTTTGACCATTGCAAATACCGTTAAGGATGATTATGACTTGGGGCTTCTCCTTTACCCCAAAAATATGTTTGGCATAGAACTCTCCGGGCTGGCAATGTTCGGCTTTACATGGTGGTTTGTTGCCTGTGGGCTTGGGATCATGTGGCAGAAAAAAGAAAGCGCCGCACTTTTGGTCATTGTGTGCTTGGTCATTCCTTTTCTGGGCTTTGAATTCGGCTTTCAAAGCCTGACAGAAGGGATCTTAATCTCCAAAAATCTTAATTATTTATCTTTAATGACCGGTTCCGCTATGATTATCGGAGCCTATTTTTTAAATCATGTTTTTATATTTATCCATAAAAGATCCCATGCTAGGTCAATCCCCATATTGTTGATCTGTATTTTAGCAATCGCATCCATGCACCTCTATGGGGTATACCGATTAGATCTGAACGCCAGAAATGATTCAGCGCCCTATATTGCGGTTGCCGATCACCTAATCAGCAATCCCGGCAGCACCGTCTATACCCATCACTTTCGATGGCCCTTGTTCCTAAACTATTTCCTTCGCTACGATTCATCATATATGTTTAAAGACCTGAATGAAATGACTAAGGAAAAACTGGACAATTTGTCAAATGTCTATGTTGTTTTTCACAAGCGATATTTGGAGGCCGATGTTAGAGGTCGGCCAGTTTCTCAAGATACCGTTTATGCAAACTATGAGAAAACACCGCCCAAGAACTGGGAAAAAATTGTTTCGTTTTCTGGAAGACCGCCATATAATAGTGCAGTGCTCTATAAGGTTTCTGAAATAAGAAAATGAATAATCGTGATTTAAAATTATTGCTTACGCTATTCTTGGTGAACCTTGGTAAGCTCAAAGTCTGAGGGCATGGCGCATAACCTCCGCCGTCAACATGTGACCTTTAGGATTGAGATGTCCGTCTTGAAGATACAGTGTTTCAGGGTGAGGATATTTGGCGAATGCAGCCTGTAGGTTGATCAATAAAAGATGATCATGTTCGGCGGCGAAGCCCTGCATCTTGCGGTTAAGGTCCAAAGCTCTAGTCTCTATGTTTTGATCATGCTTTACATTTTCGACCGTCGGGATGTATAAAATGACGGGACGTGCCTGGATATGTCGGCAGTCTTCTATCCATCTGGTTAGGATCATAGTCGTCAGAAGCCAATCTGATTCCTTCACGCTTTCCGTATGAGGTAATCCAAACTTTGTCTGGATATTTTTTCGGTTCAAATAATTAGCATAGGATTTCCGGAGAAGGTTTACCAGGTGAGAATGGCTGACGAGTGCACGATAGCCCGGAAGATTTTGAATGCGGATTTGTTTGCTGTAATAGCGTAATTTTGGTGAATTGCCTTCTTCAGGGATACTTTGGACCAACTCTCTGCGAGTGTCAACCGAAAATTGACCACCTGTGATAACCCAATATTGACCACCCCTGAGCAATGTTAAAAATCCGAGATAACGAGGATTAATCATCTCGCCCTTTCAGTCATCAGGAAGGATATGTGAAACGAAGGGCGCCCGTAGGGCGACCGGAGTTTCACATACCGCCGCCGTCCCCGGCCGATGGGCCGATCTTATTCACACTGGCGCCTGAGCTGCATTGCTTTTTTCTGATCATAGTCGATATCCGCTCTGGATATATCGTAGATCCATATGGGATGCGTGTAATCGAATTCGCTGATCAGGATACCCCCATCAAAGTCCGTGATCATATGGATATCACGGGCTGTCCTGTGCTGGTTAAACCATGTCGTATTGTCTTCGGTAAACTCGATGTCGATCATTTCAGGTCGGCCTTTTTGTGGATTATAAACTGTTATTTTCATGGCTTCTCCTTCCCTCGTTTCCCTTTTTCAGTCAGGCTCTGTTTGAGCCGGTAGCTCTCCCAGGAGCAATTGATGATATGAGCTTTGTGGGTCAGCCGATCCAATAGGGCGGCGGTCATGGCTGCATCTCCGAACACCTGGGTCCAGTCCGCAAAACCCAGATTGGTGGTAATCATCACCGATCCTCTCTCATGCCTCTCGGCCAAAACCTGGAAAAGCAGTTCCGATCCCTCCTTTGAAAAGGGGATGTAGCCCAGTTCGTCCAGGATCAACAGATCGTAACGGGCATACTTTTGAATAAGGCGCTGTAACCCTCTTTCCTGTCTCGTTTCTATCAGTTCATTGACCAGACCGTAGCAAGTTACAAAGCGAGTCCGAAAGTTGTTCTTGCATGCCTCTATCCCCAGGGCGGTGGCCAGGTGGGTCTTACCCACGCCGCTTCCCCCTAGAAAAATGACGTTTCGGTGCTCCTGGATATAGCCGCCTCCCGCCAGATCCCGCAAAAGACGGATATCCAAACCCGGTGTGGCTGCCAGATCAAACGCCTCCAGGGACTTCAATAGAGGGAACTTCGCCTCCCTCATCCGGCGTTCCAACCGGATTTCCGCTCTGGCCTGTAGCTCGACGGTGGTCAGATCTAAAAGAAGCTCATCATAACCGATCCCTGTCTCTCGGGCCTGCCGTAGAATCCGCTCCAGGTTGCGAACCATGTGAGAGAGATTCAGTGCCTTGAGATTCGCCTGTAACTCGATCAATGTCCCCGCCGTCATTGCACACCTCCCAATTGCCCATAAATCGAGATGTCCGGCGCCGGCAGGCTCGGCCAGGAGGACAACGGCGCAATCGCCGCGTCCATGCTGTTTGTATATGTCAGAAGATGACGCACCCCGTCGCTACTGCTGATATGATGTTCCAGCGCCAGATCGACGGCAGCTTCAATCTCACCAGCCTTGTAATCCCGATACAACATTAAAACGGTGATGAAATCCTTAATCCCTTTTGTTTCTCCCTGAGCATCGCAAAAACGATCCAGGAGAGCGTTCAGGGATGGCAGCCAATGCTCCCGCCATTGTCGAATGGGTCTGGCGCTGTTGAAAGACATCGGCCGCTGCTGAATAAGCTCAAGATAATGATCAGGATTGAGACACCACTTGTTGTTTCCGTATAACCGCTCGTGGACGGCCAGCTTTCTGGTGCCGAAGAAAATCTCCACACAATCCACATGGAGCAAGACCTTTACCCGGAATCCCGCATAACGGCTCGGCACCGAATAGCGGTTCTTATCCACAATCACCGTGGCATACTTGTCGGCCTTGCCGCTCAATGGCTTTACATTGCTGAAGGCTGTCTCGGGAAGATCAAGAAGATGAGCCTTCTCTTTCTCATACAGCTCGTTCACGGTACGGTCCCGCCCAGCCATTTTGTGATTCCCGTAAGCAATGCACTGCCGCAAAACTTTCTCATTCAACTCTTCGATGCTGGATGCCTCCGGAACGGGAACCATGTAATTGCGCCGTGCGAAACCAACCAAACCCTCTACGCCACCCTTTTCATGACCGCTGTCCGGGTTGCAGAAACGGGCATCAAAACTGTAGTACGCCTTGAACTTGCCGAATGACTCCTGCTCGATTCGATCCTTCCCTCGCATAACTTTTTGAACAGCCGTCGTCAGGTTATCGTAGATCAAGATCGGGAAAACCCCGCCAAAAAAACTAAACGCCTGAATATGGGCATCGAAAAATGCCTGTTGCCGCTCACAGGGATAAAAACGGACCAGGTGCTTGCCCGAATACTTGCTCCGCATGCAGAAAAACTTCAGCCGTACCTCTTCCCCACCAAGAACGGCTGACGCCGTCCCCCAGTCCACTTCCGCTTCGTGACCGGCCTCCGGATCGCATGGTATAAACGCGCAGGACGTTTCAATCCCCAAGATCAACTTTGCATACCGTACATACCGACGGACCGTGGCCTCACTCCCAGTATATCCATGCTCTTCAACCAAACGATTGTATATCCGGCGGGACGTATGGCGCTGCTTCTTCGGCTGATCCTTGTCTGCTAAAAGCCAGCCATCGATGACGGCCAGGTACTTCTCAAGAACTGGAAACGGTTGATGATCCCGCTCTTTGTAACCCCAAGGCTCTCCTCGTATCGCCTTCTTGATCGTGTTGCGTGAATGTCCCGTTATTCTGGACATCTCACTGATGTTTCTGCCGTACACCCGATGCGCGGTCCTGATCATCTCATACTGATCCATCTTGAGCACTCCTTCCTCCTCCTTAAAATGGTCGATTATCGTAAACCACTTTAACAGGAGAGCTAACGCTCAGGGTGGTCAGTTTTCGGTTATCACTGACCCCTCTTTCTGATCAATTTTGGATTATCACAACCAAACTCTCCATCCTTGACGGTAAAAATTCCCCCGTTGGCGTTGTCCGTCAGATCGTTACCCTCATAAAAGGCCAGTATCACCATGTCTGGGAGAAACCGCCGCCCAAGTCGTTCAAACAGAACGATTTCTTGATCGTTACCAAAACCGCGAATAGCCGCATTGATCGTTTCCACTTTCCTGCCGGAAGGTTTCGTGCCGATCTTTTTTTCAAATTGCTTAATGTATGTTTCCTCAAGTTCAACGCCTTCTGCCATGCTCATGGAATCGCCTAACAGGAGAACTCTGTAAATACCGGGTGTTTTTGCAAAAGGGATTTCCCTATCCCGAAGTCCAAGAGAATTCGTCTTCAAGTGGAACCAGCGAACAGAAGTTCCTTTCAGATAGGCCGATGTATTGGAAGGTAGACGGTAAATCATTTCGCGGTCAGCCATCGCGGGCATGGGGGTGATTAACTCCTGGGGGAGAAATATCCGTAAAGCGATCTCAATGATAGAGAAAGTGACCACGAGGCTTAGCATCAATAACAGAATGTTGAAGAAACAATTCTTTAAGCGCCGATCCAGCATCGTATCTAGTATACCCTCGCAAGATTGATCATGATTCTTTCCACCGTTTGGGCGATTTTCAGGCGACTGAAATGTGACAAGACAAATTCTCGGCCACTCTTACCCATTTCCGATCTCAATACATCATTTTGCAGAAGTTGCACGATGGCTTCGGCCAAGGCCTGAGGGTTTTCAATTGGGACGGTGAGCACGGCGCCGCTTGTCTTAAAAACAAGGCTGGTATCGGCCACATCTCCCATAATCACCGGTTTGGCGCAGGCGAGATAGTCGAAGACCTTAACGGGAGATCGATTGCCGGCCTCCTGCAGGAAAGGGGCGACACAAATATCCATAGTGTTGCTATAAATGGGGACGTCCTCATAAGGAACTTGACCGGTAAAAATGAAATGACTTTCCAATCCTTCTTGTGTGACCCGTTCCTGCCACACTGTCTGCATCGGACCGTCACCGACAATGAGAAAACAGACATCAGTTGTATGCTCAAGAATATAGGGGGCGCTGTCGATTAAAACGTCAATCCCTTGATGGCGAAAGAGAGTTCCCACGAACCCGACACATTTTTTCGTGTGAAGCAGTCCAACACGATCTCGACAGGTTACTTTGTCCATGGGATGAAATAGGTCTGTGTTCGCCCCACTGGGAAGAACCGTCATTCGGTCCCAGGAAATACCGTCGATATGGTGTAAGTCATGACTTATTCTTTCAGTGACGGGAAGGATATGGTCACTGAAGTGCATACTGATAGCATCGATCCACTGTACGAGCTTACGCTTCAGCTGGTGGTGGATGGCTTCATGGGCCATATGAGGACTGTCATTGATTTCCAGAATCACGGGGATCGAAAAGAGTTTCCCCAAGAGCATGGGAATGAAAGACCACATGATGCGTACATAGAGGATATCCGGACGACCATGACGGATAAGGTTAACAAAGAAATAAAAGATAAGGAACAATTGAAATGACGGGAATCGGATCAATGGCAGATCAATGAAGGGTATGGCTTCGACATGCGCGGTGGTCTGCTTTTCTGGGTACCCGATTTTGGAGATGAACAGATGGACGTCATGGCCCAATGCCGTCAGGTTCGACGCCATCTCATAGACCTTCACCGGCCCGCCAACCTTATTCTTAAAGCGTGCATCGTGCCAGTAGGCAAAGATGAAAAGAAGTAATTTTGGGCTCTCAGCAGGCTTCATAGCGGATCTTCGCTTTCATCTGTGTGTTCACTATTCATGGAGTAGTTTTTTAAGCATCATATCGGATTTGCGATTTTTAATAATACGATGCAAATGAATCAAAATGATACCGGCTGCCACGCCGTTTATCAATGATCGTGCAAAAATTTTCGACCAATGACCATCGCGCCTAGCCCATTCCTGCATTTGCTTCAGCATTTCACGAATATTGTGGAAGAAAGACCGAAATGGGTTCTTAAGAATATAAAAATAATATCCATAAGTTGCAGATATTTTTGCTTTTATTGTCATGTCGTTAGGGGAAAGCTGCATATGCTTATGCAACACCCGTGCCTTTGGAATAATGTGGATTTGAATGCCGTGATATCGGGCACGTCTACACAAATCACTTTCTTCATGATACAGGAAATATAGGGGATCGAAGGTTCCTATGGCTTCAATAACCGCCCGGCGAAACAGCATAGATGCCCCGATGATAGTTTCAACCTCGATGCTGTTCTGCAGAAGTTCCGCATTTTCCTCTGGTTGCTCCGATTTTAGATTGTATAAGCGCTTAAAATGCGAATCAATTGCTGAACCATCATAATTCATTTGTAACGGGGAAGCTATCCCGATCTCCCTGTTTTGCTTGCAAACGGCGATCATGTTTTCTATGCAAGTTTCCTCCAGCTTTATGTCCTGATTGAGAAGCATTATATAATCCGCTTTTTGTGATATCGCATATTGAATACCGACATTGGCGCCCTTCCCAAAACCGATATTTTTTTTTTGATTTAATAAGACAACTTTTCTGAATTTTTTTTTAATGATCTCAACCGTTCCATCTTGGGAGGCATTATCAACCACCACGACTTGATAATGATCAAAACGATTTTTTATAATCGAGCGGATGCACTCAAAAATCCATTTTTCGCCATTGTAGGAAACGATAATGATAATAAGCTTGGGTGACAGCATCAGTGTTATTTCTCGGCAACAATAATAAAGTAACGGGGCGACATTCTCGTGATAGGCTTGACTTCAGCGTCGGCACGGAACATAGGGTTAAAAGTATAGTTATAAATTTTAGTGATATAATTATTGCCAAAAAATAATTGCTGACGTTGACCGAATATATTGTTTCTTCTTACGGTAAAACGGTGTTCAGCGAGAATTGCCGTAAGCTCAGGTATTGAGAATTCGTGGGTATGAAAAGTATTGTCGGGTTTGTCTTTAAAAGAGGTAGCTGTGGGCGATGTTATCAAGCGGTTCGGTGATGAAATGATGAGGATGCCTCGGTCATGCAAGAGGTTATAGAGATTGGACAGTGTACATGAATAATCGGGGACGTGTTCAATTGTTTCAAAGCTTACGACAACATCATATTTTCTCCCGTGATTAAATGAACATATATCTTCAGTATAATATGATATTTGTGAGGCACCGTAAGTTTCTTGAGCAAAGGAAATCGCTTCTTCATCGATATCGACACCGTCTACATACGTGGCACCACCGTCTAAAAGCATACGGGTTCCATAACCAGTACCGCATGCGATATCGAGTATATATCTATTGTATACATATCGAGTTGCAAAACGGTAACGCGCCAAATGGTCATCTTCAATTCTTTTGGGAGATATCCCGGGAATCATACGTTCACCGGTAAATACTAAGGCCATAATCCCCTCTCTTGAAAGCATGCGGAAATGAAATAATCTATTACTACCTGACGCATTGATTATCACTCATACCCCAGACACTTCTTTATATATTTTGCGTGTTTCTTCTGCCATCTTCTGCCATGAAAAACGGCGGGCCCACTCGATGCCTATAATCTGCATCCTTCGGCGGAGTTCGCTGTCAGAAAGAACCATTTGACAGACATCGTACATGTTGTCTTCACTGAAGGGATCAAATAGATCTCCCGCAGCGCCCAGCACTTCTGGTATAGAGGAAATATTCGAGGCCGCAACCGGCGTTCCACAGGCCATGGCCTCTAGGAGGACCAAACCAAACCCTTCATACAAAGAGGGAAGAATGAAAAGGTCTGCCCCTTTATAAATACCAGGAAGATCCTCTTCAGAAATTGCATCCGTAAATATGACACGAGAACTTAGATTCAGTTCTTTCACCCGCTTTTGAACTGGGCGATACTTATCCGTTAGTCTGCCGGCAAGGACTAGTGTATGCGGAAAAGTAGCGGCCAGACGTTGAAAAACATTCAAAAGCCGGAGTAGGTTTTTATGGGGATCTGCTGCACCCACGTACAGGATGTAGGGAGATGTAAGTCTGTATTTTGTCTTTAATTGTGATGAAAATACCGCCTGAAAGAATCTGTGATCGACACCTTCGTGAATGATAACGGTCCTCGATTCTAGGCCTGGGACCAATTCGATGAGGTCGTTGCATGTTGATTGTGATACGGCGATCACCCTACTTGCCTTCTGGTCCATAATCTTCAGGACTTTCCTCTCAAGCTTCTGTCGATCCTTGCCATAGTTAAGCTTAAACGTAAAGAGGTCGTGGACTGTCACGACCCAATTCTTTGCTGGGGGGCAATATGCATAAACGGGGCTATGGGCTGGGCTGTGAAAGACGTCAACAGGGCCCATCAACTGTTCAATCGAAGGATAACGGAGATAAAGGCTTATGTATTTCAGCACACTTTGTGGAATATGAAAGGATGTAACAGAAAAAAAAGGATCCAATTGAGGTGGCGATGATTTGGGGAAGGCATTGAAGAACAAATAGTATTGCTCGTTTTTACAGGAATGCTTCAAGCCTGTAAGGAGTTGAGCAATGTAATTGGCGACACCGCCACCTCGCGCTAAAATGCTTATATCTATGCCAACCTTCAAACTAGTTTTCTCCTTTTTCCTCTTTATATAATGAGGAATAAATTTCCTTCACATGGTTGGCCTTTATGGCAACCCTACGGGTTTCCTAACGAAGAACATACAGCTTAAATAGCGATTCAGTCCATTGCTCTTCTCAAGTCTCCATCTCTCTTCCTTCAGGTCGTAAAATTCGATCTTGCCATTATGATCCCTTTCGCAGGAATTTGTGGAAGGATGTGTCTCAATAACACATCCCCATGCATCGCAGATCTCTTTAATTTCCTCAAAAGGCAGCACATGCATTTCGATTTTGAAGCTAAAATCGAATCCACAAGATGCTGAGTATTTTCTTCTTAATGCCAAAACAGAAGGAAAGCATTTTTTAAGCTTTTCTTTCATTTGATTAGGAAAAGATGGCTTGATAGACTGGCTGGCAAAGACTTCAATCGGAACTTGAAAAACGACCAGCCCCCCCCCGCGGATGATACGCATAAATTCGTTAATATATCGCTTTTGATAGTCATTAGGAATGTGCTGCAACGCAATATGTGAGTAGACAAAGTCGATAGATTGGTTTGCAAAGTCTTCAAGTGAATCTTTTTGATTCACGATAAAACTAACCCCATGCACATAGTTGCTCGCAAGATCGATCATCTTTGGCGAAATATCGACACCGTAGCCGCTTGTAAAACGCTTCCGAAGCGCTTTACTTACACGTCCCGCACCGCAGCCAAAATCCATAAACACCCCATTGGGCTTATTGATTGATGCTTTCTTCATGTAGTTGAATAGCCGCCCAATTTCTTCCTCTCCGGTTTTATAGAATGCGGCCGCATTCCACTTCCTTCCGGAGAATTTGGGATTTGTCAATATGGACCAGAATGCATCAGCCTCCGCATTCTCTTGCCAGTCCCTGGCATATTCCTTTATACTTCGAACCATGAATTTTCCTTTAGAGGCTAAACTATGTCACATATGATGTATCTATATTCTGTTTGCCTTGCCGTGTGATTTGTTTTTCCACGATAGATATGTTGCTAGACCATCGCGTAATCCTGTAAAAAAGACCCGATGCCTAGCAATTTCAAAGGTCAGCCCTTCCAAGATATAGGGCCTGTTCAAAACGTGCCCTCGATACAATTTCCAGACTAGGGGAACAAAAGCAATCCCGCCGATGTTTTTCAGGTGAAAATAGAAGCTGTTTTTAAAGAAATAATAATACCAGTGGTGGGAACGTTTTGATCGTCCAAAGAGGTTTACATTTTCACAACCACCCGGGCTATTGTATTGATGTATGATGACTGCTGTTGGGTCAAATATCGTATAATATCCATATTTTTTTAGCCGATATCCCATATCTGTTTCCCACCGGAACGAATTGCCGTCGTAGTTCTCATCAAATCCTCCTGTCTTTAAAATCACATCTTTTCGGAAAGACATATTGTTTCCTTGCGCAGAAACGGTTTCTGTCCGGACGTTATGGTTGTAAGCTGCTGAAAGAAAGCCCCATTTCCAGGAGAAAGACTTTGGGTTGTAGGCACCATCGATAGGGTTTGATGAATCGATGATCTTTCCAGCTACACTACCGAGAGTAGCATCATGATAGTTCCTGGCATGACGATCAAGAAGTTCATGATGAGGAATGAGGATGTCATCGTCAATAAATAAGAGAATTTCTCCCTCAGCATACTCTACACCCTTATTACAAGCAGCTACTACATGAGGCTTGTCTAAATGATAATAGCGGAAAGAGTTTTGATGTTTTTTAAGAAAAGTCTCAGTTGCCGTCTCATGTGTCGGGCTTTGATCTAACACGATAAGCTCAAAGTCCGGATACTTTTGTTTAAGAATCTCAGAAATTGTCTGACACAGTAGGGTTTCTCTTCGATAAGTAGGTAATATTACAGATACCTTCATCATTTTCTCCGGTGGGCAATCCAAAGACATATTTCTCCACAAAAGCTTCCTTGCATGAAATGTTTTAATCCCCAGTATAAGAATCGCGTCCTAAGAGTGCCTTGCAGGTACCTTTGCCTCAAAAAAAAACCTTTTGTGTTTTGCTGCTCCACGATTTGCAAGCCTGATGATTCACAAAAGTACTTTATCTGCCAAGAAAATAGAGGAGATATATGGCCATCGATTATACAGGATGTTTCGTCAAACCAGTGCAGTTGTCCAGTTCGCAAGGATAGTATCCTCGAGTACCAGGAGCTGACATTAGGTGTTGTAACTATTAAATACCCTCCTGGCTGAAGAACGTTGAAAACGCTTCTGAAAAAATTTGCTGGGTTCTCTAGATGTTCGATAAGTTCAACCGCGATAACCAATGAATATTTTTCCGTGAATAGACGGTCAAAATTAATCGTGTTCAAATCGACAGCGTGACATAGTATGCTTGGCAACTGAAATCGTTGCGGTACAATTTCACAGGCTTCAAGACTGGTATATCCAGCATCCTGCAAACGTAGACAAAAAGATCCTTCTCCCGCTCCCATATCAATCACGAGTGAATCCGTCGAAATCGGGAGGGTATCAATCATATCCAAAATCATGGAATGTACGTTCGCGCGGGCACGTATTGAGAACCCGTTGTATGCATTTTCTTCAATAGGTCGCTTGCTGATGTTGTTCATTATGATCGAGGTGCCTCTCGTATCGTTATATAAATATCCTTAATAGTCTTTGGATAGTCAATGTCAAAAAACTTTGATGCAGCGAGGGTCAAGGCAGTGTAAACAACAAAGCCTGCTAAGGCGCACAGAATGAATGAGACAATCCCCGATGGTAGCACATGATTTATGGTATAGATAAGACAGCCCATCAGGCATGCGTTGATTGATGGTATAATAAAAATTGCTGAAATGTCATCATATTTAATCTGTAAAATTCTAACAACAGAGAACATTATG
>Ga0351841_1034_pt1 | contig 21551 bp, 31 predicted proteins | sample BONcelHFGM3001E6_FD_206884 | JGI IMG/M metagenome (GOLD analysis project Ga0351841, IMG submission 206884) | Enriched cells from coal bed in the Powder River Basin, Montana, United States - BONCAT cells FGM rep1 HSBNCT.FGM.300.1.E6 ...
TGCCCCCTAAGATTGTCTATAGACTCCTAATTACAAGATTACAAAGGAATTTTTTAGAGCAAAATCAATGATTTATATATTATCAATCTTTAAACCTTTAATATGAGGCGTTGACAGAGAACCCGGGTGGTTCTCCGAGCAATGCCGTCCTGCCGTTTTTCCGTATCTGACTGATTAGCCCCTTGGTGGTCATGCCGCGGTGAACGCGGCATGGCGCGATCGAGAGGTAGAATTGGTTCAGCAGTATTTCCGCTTTTTCCATTGTTTTCATAGAATCAAAGTCTTTTTCCACAAGGGATTGGTTTGTCTCCCATTCGAGGGCACCTACCAGACAAAGACCTCTTTCCCTCGTCTCCCTGCGTGCAGCACTGCCAACCGCTATCGTCTTGGTGGGCCGGCTTTAATCAATACCCATAGAATAAATCAAGGAAAGGAGAAGTTACATGAAGGGAATTAAAAACATCTTTGCCGGTCCCGGGGGGATCATCGGCGTCGGCGTCGTCATCGGCATCCTGGCGCCTTTGCTGCAGTACTTGGGGAATCCGGGTAACATGGGGGTCTGCGTGGCCTGCTTTGAACGGGACATCGCCGGGGCTCTCGGCCTCCACCGGGCGGCGGTGGTCCAGTATATCCGTCCGGAGATCATCGGTTTCGTCTTCGGGTCGCTGATTGCCGCGTACCTCTTCAAGGAGTTCCGCCCCCGCCTGGGCTCGGCGCCCATCGTCCGTTTTTTCCTCGGCGTCTTTGCCATGATCGGCGCCCTAGTCTTTCTCGGATGTCCATGGCGAGGGGCCCTGCGCCTGGCCGGTGGGGACGGTACGGCCATCTTCGGCTTGTTGGGCCTCATCTTCGGCGTCTGGATCGGTACGCTTTTTCTCAAGGGCGGCTACAGTCTCGGCCGGACCCAGCAGACCCACCACACCGCCGGGTGGATGCTCCCCCTGTTCATGGTGGGGCTCTTAGTCTTCCTGTTGATCTTTCCTCAAATCTCCGGTCAGGATAAAAACGAGTTCATCTTTTACAGCCTCAAGGGACCCGGGTCCCAGCATGCCCCCCTGGCCATTTCCCTGGGCGCCGGTCTCGTCATCGGATTTCTTGCCCAACGGAGCCGTTTCTGTACCATGGGGGCAATCCGCGATTTCGTTCTCTTCCGGCAGATGCACCTTTTGTCGGGATTTCTTGCCCTGATCGTCACCGCCCTCGCGGTGAATTTTATCCTGGGGCAGTTCAGGGCGGGATTTGAGGGACAACCCGTGGCCCACACGATGCACATATGGAACTTCGCCGGCATGGCGCTTTCAGGTCTCGCTTATTGCCTAGCGGGAGGCTGTCCGGGACGTCAGCTCTTTCTGGCCGGTGAAGGAGATGGCGACGCCGCCGTCTTTGTCCTCGGTATGATTGTCGGGTCCGCCTTCGGCCACAACTTTGGGCTGGCCAGCTCACCGGCCGGCGTGGGACCCTATGGAATCCACGCCGTGATCGTCGGCCTGGCGGTTTGCCTATTTATCGGTTTTACCATGAGAAAAAGAATCGCTTAAAGAAGAAGGAGGAGGATTGAAATATGGTAAAGACAGTAGATGCAAGGGGGCTTTCCTGTCCCCAGCCGGTCTTGATGACCCTGGACGAGATAAAGACGAACCCGGGGCAAGAACTCCTCATCCTGGTGGACAACGAGGCGGCAAAAGAAAACGTTTCACGCGCCGCAAAGAGCAAGGGTTGGCAGGTGAAGGGTATTGAGGAGAAGGATGGCGAATTCAACCTGATCCTCGGGAAGGATTGACGCCAAAGGCGACGTCGAGTAGATTCGCACGCAGGTGGAGGCCCTATTCGAAAGTTCATCATCATTTAAGAAAGGAGTTTATGCTATATGTCCATCACTGTAGACGCCAGAGGGCTGGCGTGCCCACAGCCTCTCATCATGGCGAAAAAAGCCATTGAAGAAAATGAACGTGTAACGGTCCTTGTGGATAATGACGCCGCCGTGGAAAATATTCGGCGGTTGGCCTCAAAGCTGGCCTGTACGTTTTCCCTTGGCGAAGAAGAAAGCGGCATCCGCAAAATCTCCCTGGCCCGAACTGCCGGGATGGGCCAGCCCCCGGGGGATGTCCTTGCTGACGAACTGTCCTGCCCTGGAACCCCGAAAAAGGCAACGAGTCCCTTCGTCGTAATCCTATCGGACAACCACATGGGACGGGGGGATGATGTCCTGGGCGATATCCTGATCCGAGGTTTTCTCCATACCCTCACGCAACTGAACCCACTGCCCGATACCCTTATCTGTTATAACGCCGGCGTCAAACTCGTTGTGAAAGGGTCGGCGGTTCTGGATGATCTGCAACAGTTGGAAAAGGCCGGTGTGGATATACTGGTCTGCGGAACCTGCGCCAACTACTTCGGCCTCGGAGAACAGATAGCCGCAGGTCGTATCTCCAACATGTATGACATTGTTGAAACCATGACCGGTGCAGCCAAGCGGATACATCCCTGATGGATTATGCCCCGTCTGTTTCATACCGGTTCCATGCCGATATCCGCCTCGCTGGCGCCTTTGATCCGGAGTCGGAATTATTTAATCGCGATCCCTTCATGACTCCACTGGTCGTTGTGTTTTCCCATGATCCCTTGATAAAATCGCTTAATGATGTCCATGTCGGTGTCAATATTACCGGTAGGAAGAATGGCCGGTCCGATCCCCCCCACTTTGCGCTGATAATCGACATACCCGAGGACTATCGGGATGTTGGCACCATGGGCAATGTAATAGAAACCCGTCTTCCAGTACCGGACCTTTTTGCGCGTTCCTTCGGGAGGGATGACCATGATCAGCTCTTCATGGTCATGGAAGACCTGAACGGACTGGGCAACCGTGTCGCCGGAGCGGGTGCGATTCACGGGAATGCCGCCGAGCCATCGGCATATCGTCCCAAAGGGCGGTTTGAAGATGGTATGCTTCCCGATCCAGAAGACCTTAATCCGAAAGGCAAAGGCCATAATCAGGGTCATAACCAGATCCCAGTTGGACGTGTGGGGAGCCGCGATCATGACGTACTTGGGAAGATCCGGCGCCGCACCTTCTTTTTTCCAGCGAAAGACAAACATATAGAGCCGGGAGCCCCCATAGAGCAGGGTTTTTAAAACAGGCGTGTCAAATAGGGTATAGTGCATCGGCTCTAAATCTCTTCTTCCCGAACGATCTTTGTTTTGATCGTCGTCAGGAGTTCCTGAAAAACGGGCAAGACGTCCGTTCGAAACCGTCCCGCCACACAGACATTCATGATATCATCTCCCACCTGAAGATCGCCTTCGTTGATCCAGGCTTTGATATCGATGATGCCTTCCTTCTTTTTCGCTTCATCGACCACCGCTTTGAGCAGGATTTTGTCATAAGAAAGCCTCATGGCCCGGACCGGTTTCCCGTCCTTCGCCGATCCCCGCACGATCCCGTTATGCACGAGGATCATCCCCAGCTTATCCGCCGGACATTGCATCTTGATTTCTTTTATCCAGGCATCGATCATAAAAACCTCCCGTTTCTTCCTATCTTTTGAGCTATGGCACACATCCATCCGGTTTTGCAATCACAACCATTTTAATCTTGACTTCATTATGAGCATATGCTTTTTAAGCGTATCATGACGCGACCAAAAAAAATTCCTTGCATATCCCGTGAGCCGAGCGCCTTATCCTTCAATTTAAAAAAACAATGGAACAGACAGCCTGGTTCATCATCATTTTTTTTAAGCATGCATCGAGGAGGCCTCTATGCCCATCTTTGAATATCAATGTAAAAACTGCGGCGCTGTCAATGAATTCATCATCTTTGGCAGCGACGAGCATCCGGGATGTAAAACATGCCGGAGCACCGATCTCGTGAAGCTGATGTCGGCACACAGCACCGTCGGTTCGTCAGCTTCTCTTCCCGATTCCGTCGGCGGCTGTTGCGGCTCACCTAACTCATGCGGTGCCCCGGGGAGTTGCTGCGGCGGGTAACAACTAGCCTGCCGGAGATGGGGACAATCTCCGGCAGTATACCAGGAGGTGATTTGATGCCCACACATCGCGACTGGGAAAAGCCTGTACGCACATTGGAAAGGCTTTTAAGACTGAAATCTTTCCCCGTGGCCTTCAAGCTTTTGGAAAAAAAAGAGGCCCTTTCCGACATCCCGTTTATTCGGAGGTTGAATCACAAATCGACCCTCTGCCAACTCATCAATCTGGCGAGGAACTTTGACTGGACCGTCGGGGCCGATCAGGGCGACTTCATTTCCACAACGTGTCCGTCCATCATTGGATTGTCGGATTCGCCCCCATACGTCAAGGATGGAACATTCCGCAGCATCGTGTGGACAAAAAACCGGGCGGACGGCAAAAAATTTGAAGACGGCATTCCGCGCCTGGAAATCGGCAAATATGAAGCCGTCGCCTTGGCGCCTCTGGTCTACAACCCCTTCGATCCCGATATTGTTCTTATCTATGCCAATCCGGCCCAGAGCATCCTTCTTATCAACGCCCTGCAATTTGAAGATTACGAGATCATGTCCTTTTATTGCGTGGGGGAAAGCTCCTGTTCCGACGCCATCGTCCGTTGCTATCAGACGGGCAAACCGTCTCTGTCCATCCCCTGTTACGGAGAACGACGATATGGACACGCGCAGGATGACGAACTCGTCATGGCGGTCCCTGCAAGCATGATGGACAAAATGATCAAAGGGTTGGAGGCTCTTTACAGACGAGGCGTCCGTTATCCCATCAGCTATGCCGGGGCGGAAACGGACGTCACCCATGCCTTTCCGGGGGCCTACGGCACAAAGGACAGGATTACCGTGCTCAGGGGAAACGACAACAGGCTGCTCCTGGGGGTCACCGGCAGTATCGGAACGGGGAAATCCTCAGTGGCCAACATGCTTGAAGAGCTCGGCGCGCCGATCATCGATTTCGACGTTCTCAGCCGGACTGTTGTCGAACCGGGCAAACCTGCATGGAAAGACATTGTCGCCTACTTCGGTAAGCAAGTCTTGATGGAAGATCAAACTCTGGACCGAGGCAAGCTACGTGAGATCGTTTTTCAAGATCTTGAAAAACGAAAAAAGCTGGAGAGCTTTCAGCACCCGCGGATTGGAGAGGAGTTTCAAAACCTTGTTGAACATTATGCCAAGGAGAACCCGGATGCCATTATTCAGGTGGTGATTCCGCTATTGATCGAGACGAACATGCAGGCCTTGTTTCATCATCTGCTCATGGTCTATGCGCCGGAGGATGTGCAGAAGAAGCGCCTCATGGCGCGCGACCATCTAAGCGAAGACATGGCGTTACGGATGATCCGGTCACAGATCTCCGTAGAAGACAAAAAAGGATATTGCGACATGGTCATCGACAACTCCGGATCTCCGGAAGAAACGCGAAAACAAGTCAATGCCTTATGGCAGCGGTTGAAAGAAATCCAAGCGGCAAAAAAGAGAGTTGCCGAAGCGGCACAGGAAGGACGGACCCCATGACGTTACGCTTCTTAAGGAATAAAATTGTCGAAGTTGAGCCGCAACAAGACGGGACGCTCGTCGTCTCCTGGCGGCTAAGGGATGACCTACTACAGGCCAAACTCCGTCTCCGTGTGGAGCCGCCGGATCTGGAAATCCTCGAAGCGGAGGCTGTCCTGGAGGGCTTTGTCCCGCAGGAATGGCAATCGGCGCCGGCCTCGCTCAGGAAGATTGAAGGCGTCCGGATCGGGTCGGGGCTTCGCAAAATCATTGATGGACTCCTGGGAGGGCCCGGAGGATGTTCCGTCCTGGCTCATGCCGTACTGGAAAGTTCCAACGCCGTGATCCTCCATTATACAAGACCGGGTATCGAAATGAGAGAAGGGCTCGATGCAGAGCAAAAGCTCGTCCGGTTACGGGAAAATATCCGGAACAATCCTCGATTGGTTCGGAGTTGTATCGCTTTTCAGGATGAGAGTCCTATTATGCAGGGACTCGATGTAAAGGAGGGGATATGATCTCGTTCAGCAGAAGCCAACTCATCGGTGCCGAATTTCCGGATCGGGATACGATCCGTTTTCAGGGTATTCAGGAAGATCATATTTACGGTATGGAGATCGTCATGGATGTCCGGATTGAAACAGGGGAGATCCTTTCCATTAACGGGAATATGAAGCGCTACACAACCTTCGTTTGTCCGGAGGCGGTTCCCATCCTGCAAACGGCCGTCGGCGTCTCTCTGCGCGAAGAAGGCTGGGACCGGCGCATCATGAAGGAAATCGGACGCAAAGGATGTGAACATTTCGCAGAGATCATCATTGAATGCGGCCGATGCCTTGATCAGGTGCTGGCGTCAAGAGCGCTGAGGAACAAGCTGGGCGAGAATCCCGATCTTGATCAGACCGATTTCCTGCAGAAACGGATAAAAGCCGGCTAACAAACGAGAATAGGAAAATCATGCGTATCGACATGCACATACACACCACCCCCAAGTCGCCTTGCAGTGTCCTCGACCCTCAAGACTTGATCAAAAGCGCTGTCCATGCAGGCCTTGACGGGATCTGCCTGACGGAGCACCAAGCCCTATGGGAAAAGAGCGAGGTGGACGAACTCGCCGCCGCCGGTGGGATAAAAATCTTTCGCGGCAACGAATTCACAACAAACCAGGGGGATATTCTGGTCTTCGGGTTCTATGAGGACATCAAAGGGCTCCTCATGATTCAAGACTTGCGGGAAGCCGTATTGGGGGCGGGAGGATTTATGGTTGCCGCCCATCCGTTCCGGGGATTCAAAACGTTCGGCATCGGGCAACTCCAGATGACGCTGGCACAGGCATGCAAACGGAAGGTCTTTCATTTCGTCGACGCCATGGAGATCGGAAACGGCAAACTCTCGTCGTCAGAAAATGAGCTGTCCCAAAAAGTGGCTGAGAATCTGGGGCTTCTGGGCACAGTCGGCAGCGACGCTCACCGGGCGGACGAAATCGGCAAATGGGTCATGGATTTTGAACGGGAATTCGACTCGGAGGAAGATCTTGTTACAGAATTGAAGGCGGGCAGATTTTCCGTCATCCATTCGGCCGCGGCCTGAGCATCAACATCCGAGCGTTTTATTGGCCAACCAACCAAGCAGGCTACTTCGTCAACGCTCTCTCCGAAAAAAGCGTTCGGGGTGGTTCCATCGTTTCACCGGAACCACCCCGTTTTTTTCAATCAAACGCCATACCCGTCTTCCAGACTTCCCAAACTTTGCCGACAAGATCCGGCCCCGGCTTTAAAGTCACTTTGCCCGGCCGCCACCCGGAGGGGGTTGCCTCTGCACCTTTGCTGTTGCGGATGTACTGAAACGCTTGAATCTGGCGGAATGTTTCGGCGATATTGCGGCCCGCAGGCGGCGTCAGGACCTCAAAGCCCTGGATGATGCCGTCGGGATCAATAAGGAAACGACCTCGGGCCTCTACCCCGGCATCATCGAGATAAACACCGTAAAGGGCGCCGACTTTGCCGCCGCCATCGGACAGCATGGGGAAAGGAACACCGCCTGTCACCATTTTGGAAAGTTCATGATCGTTCCACATCTTGTGGACAAAGACGCTGTCCACACTCATAGAAAGGACTTCCACACCAAGATTCTGAAATTCAGGGTATTTTTCGGCGACCGCCGAGATCTCCGTGGCTCAGACAAAGGTAAAATCTCCGGGATAAAAGCAGAGGACCACCCATTTGCCGAGATATTCAGAAAGCTGCACGGAACCGAATTTTCCTTGATGGTATGCGGGCGCCGTAAAATCAGGCGCCTTCTTCCCCACGGTAACCATAGATTTGACCTCCTCTGTAATGATCTGTTCGTCCACTGTAATATCCGTTTTCTCGCCGACGGGCCCGCCTGTGGGACGGGCGCAGCCGACCTTCATTTCTTCCCGCATGAGCCAATGACCTCCTTTCTCGACCTCTTCATTGAGGCCGCCATCCGCATCCGTTTTGCAAAGATGAAGACGCTATTGCAGACAGTCCGCACGCCAGAGACAATCTTTCCGGTCGCACTCGGTCTTTGTGCCGAAGCACGGCGAATACCCTTCCTTCTTTTGAATGTCCCGGATGATCTCCCCTTTGGTGCGTCCGATCCGGCAATCCACGCTCCAGCGTCCGGCAATCTCTTTTACCGTTTGCATCTTCATGGCTCTACACCCACCCCTGCACGTTCATCGCTTCGTCAATGTCCGCAAACAAATTTCTGACGGCTTTCGTATTCGGGAGTTCCCGGCGGAGACGATATAAAACATCCCGCTTTACCGCCAACTCTCGCGTCGGTGAATAATTGAGATCAGAAAACCAAGTGACAATCAGGATCAGAAAGTCGGACAAGGTTACCACTTGACCGATTGCCAAGGATTTTGTCTCCCGGGCCGCTTTCATGACACACGGGCTAACCTTTCTGCTGAGCACAATATGGGGCAACATCTCCGGAAGATCCTGAAAGCCGTCGGCGGCAACGGCTCTCAGCACAACCTCTATAATATCAATCTTATCCGCATCACGAAGCAGGCGTAACAACCGATCCTTTTCTTCGTCAAAGTTGATAGGCAACTCCGCCTGTTTACGATTGTGATATTCTACCGCATAGAACAGGTCCTCGCAGTCACCGGGATTGAGAAAAAGCGCGATCCCCCCTGCTTCCAGAACCTGCCGCCCTTCCATACCATGATCTACCGTATCGGCATCCCGGAACGATCCATAGCGGATGAATTGGGTAAAACGGCCCACATCATGGACCAAACCGGCCGCCTCAGCCAAACATCTCTCTCCTTCCGTAAGCCGAAGGGCCGTGGCGATATACCGGGCATTCTCGGCCACCCGGAAGCTGTGAGATCGCTTCAATGCCAGCAGCGGGTGCAACTCGCCGTTCTCTTTACGAAAGCGATCAAGATAACCCATAAACCATCGCCGAAGAGTCTCAAGGTCTCCTTTCGTCATCCGCCGTATCCGCGCTTTCCCCGGCGCCAGGCCGTTTTTTCGTCCACGTCGTCCTGCCAGCCATTGCCGGTGGTTTTCCACAAGTCAAACTTTGCGGTATAGGGTTTGATATCCAGAAGCGGTGTGCCTTCAAGGATATCCACTCCGTCGAGATGGAGCATATTTCCTTCCCGACAAACCAATTCCACAATGCTTAAACCGAGGGCATTGGGTCTCCACGGGGTTCGGGTCGAGAAGACCCCTCGTTCGATGTCCTGGAGAAACGGCTTGACACGCAATTTAACGCCACCATGGGGAATCTGTCACCTTTTTGTTACGATACGGTGGTCTCCATAGCGGAAAGGCGCTTTCGAATGGCCTCCAACTCCACTTCAAGCGCATCGGCCTGGTTTTTCAGGACCCGTTTTTCCGTCTCCGTATCGAGGTTAAAATTGGGGGCGCCGTACCCGCGAAACCGCCGCCGGCCACGGACGATGTTAAACCCATTACGCCCGCCACAGAAACCGCGGCCCCGACCCATGCCGGCCCCTTGTCCGAATGCCGGATTGGCATAGCCAGGCATACCGTAACCCGCACAGTATCCGGCCCCGCGGCCACTCATCGCGCCCATTCCCATGGGTCCCGTTCCATTTCCTCTTGGCATGATCGTTGCTCCTTTCTGTTTGCTTATGGTCTATTTTTATTGTCTGGTCATTTTCGTTCCGCACTGGGGGCACACCCGCTCAAAGCAGGGCGCGCCCCGCTCGTGGGTTTCTTTGTGGCCGCACTGAGGGCACACACAAAAACCGGCCGAGCCGGCCATCCCGGCACCGCCCATACGCCCGGGTCGGCCGCCTTGCCCGCGCCCTTGCCCGCCGCCCCGTCCTCCGGGGCCTGTTCCGTCTCCTCGTGGCATGATAAAACTCTCCTTTCCATACCTTTCTAAATCATTTTTCCATGTCGTGACATTCTCTGGATAGTCTCCTACCTTCCGCTTGCCTTATAAAAAACACCTTCTGGCATGGTAATTGCTGTCGCCATATCTTGCTGCCGGAGAGACTCCAAGTGTTTCAGCGCCTCCGGCGGCGTCAATCCAAGCCCGGAGGCAACGCCTTCGATCGTGCAGGGACGTCTTGCCAAAAGCGACAGAATCTCCGGTAATATTGAACGACTTCCTTCTAAAACCGGCACTGGTGTGAAGACAAGGTCGCTGATGATCTCCACCTTGCCCGGAAAAAGCCGGCTGATGCTTTCCATCTGCGCCATGCAAACGGGATCGGCAAATTCTTGCGCCGGGGGACGGGAGACAGTATTTAACTGTACCCGCCGGGGGCATAGTTGCCTCACAATAGAGACTATTTTCTCAATCTCCGCCGGAATGGCCGTTACTCCAGCCAGGAGAAAAACCTCCAGCCAGACCTCTCCTGAAAATTCCCGTATAAAATCGACAAGGCCGGACACCATTTTCTCGAAGGTGACCCTTGCTTCGGGATGATTGACATATTCAAACATCGCCGCATCGCCGGCATCGAGAGAAGGGAGAACCACATCCGCCGCCATGAGGGCGTCCCGAACCTCCGGTTGCCAAAGGAGAGAGCCGTTGGTCAGAACAGCCACAGGAATATTGGTCATCCTCTTGATTGATTCGATCAGATTCCCGATGTCCCGGTTCAAGGTCGGCTCGCCCGAACCGGCCATGCTGATATAATCGGGTTCGGACCCCATTTTGAGCTTTATTTCGAGTTCTGCGAGGATATCGTCCATATCCATATAGGTCGAACGCTCACTTGTCTTGTGTGTCGTCCGCCCCAACTGGCAATAGATACAATCATAGGTACAGGTCTTGTATGGAACGAGATCGACACCGAGAGAGCGCCCCAGTCGTTTGGACGGGACAGGACCATAAACATGACGGCACGGGAGAGAGGCTTCCCGTTCCTTTGATTTTTCTTCCCTCACTTCACATCCTCCAATCTTCACCGTAAACAGTGCAGAAGACGTGCCAAGACGAGGACTAAACAAAATCAGAGTTAAAAACAATGATTTTAAATAGTTGTACCTATTAACGACGTTGGTGATGTTTAGCTAGTCTCATAAATGCTACCTAAAACATCATCAAAGTAGCATTTATGCACTTATCAATGATTCTCTTCGGGACAACCTCTCATTCCTCAACACAGATTCTCCTGTCCTTAATCGCGGCAACCGTCATCACACTAAGGATAATAATAATGATGTATATCAAGAGCCATTGCTTTTCTTGACACCCCAGCGCTTCACTCTCCCTCAGCCATCTCTTCCAACGCCGACCGGTTCAAAACCGAGATGATGCGTCCGTTGACCGCAACGAGGCCGTCTCCCGTCATTTTCTTTAAGGCCCGGGAAAGCGCCTCCGGTGTGGCGCCGATAATCTTGGCCAACTCCCGGTGCGTCGTCGTTAGGTGCACGCTCTGCTGCATCGTTTTGTCCTTTAGGTGCAGGCTGTGAAGGAGAAAGGCGGCCAAACGTTGGGGGATTTCCTGTAGGGCAAGGGATTCGACAAGGGTCATGGATTCTTTCAGGCGCCTGGACAATATTTGGATGACATTGAGCAAAAATACCGGTTCTTCCCTGCCGGCCCGTTCCACATCCGGCCCCGGAATGATAATCAGAACACTTTCCTCCAGGGCGGAGACATTGGCGGGGAAAGATTCGATGGCGAAAGCCGTGCAGAGCCCGAAGGGTTCTCCCGGTCCGAGGAGGTAAAGGGTTTGCTCCTTACCTTCCGATGAGCTTTTATAGAGTTTGACCTGACCGGTTAATACGACATGGAAGGCCCGGACGGGGTCCGTTTCCCCCACAATGATTTCTCCGGTCCTGTAAGTTTTGCATCGAGACAGCATGGCCAATTTCTGTAACCGCTCCGGAGAAACCCCCAGAAATAGTGGAATTCCTTTCATCGCCTTGAGGATATTCGCCGTGTCCATTTTTTCCTCCCTGTTGATCCAGATCAATGACGAGGGGCTTATAATATCGTAATTATAGAAATCAAAGAGAAGATTCCCTTAGCACAGAGATGAAAAAGAGAAAATCATTTAGAGGAGGAAAGTAAAAATGGGAAGAGTTAAACATATAGATGATCAAAACTTCAGCACGGCCGTTTTGCAAAGCGAAAAACCGGCCCTCGTCGATTTCTGGGCACCTTGGTGCGGTCCCTGCCGGACTATCGGTCCCATCGTGGAGGAGTTGGCGGATGAGTATGGCGGACGGCTGGACGTGGTGAAGGTCAACATCGACGACAACCCCAAAACGGCGCTGCAATACGGTGTGCGCAGCATCCCGACCCTTTTGTTCATCAAGGACGGGACCGTGAAGGAAACAAAAATTGGATTGGCGCCCAAGGAGGAACTGGCCGCCATGATCGATCGTAATCTGGCTTAGCCGGATTTTCCAGAGAGGAGAAGACTATGGAAGACATGGGGATCCTCCTGCTCATCGTCGCCGGTTGGTTTTTCATTCAAGGTTGGCTCTTACCCCGAATGGGGGTCGGCACCTGACTGAAGCCCAGCTGTCCGGTCGAGGACGGGAAGAAGAAAAAGAATGAAAAGGAGTTGCCGGGCACGTGAATTGCTTAGCCCAAGGACCACATACAAAAAGGAGGCAAGCATGAAGGTAGGAATAATCCGTTGCGAGTTGACGGAGGATATGTGCCCAGGTACGACAGATTTCAAGATAGCCAAGGCAGGAACGTTGGCCTTTGCGGAAACCGGCCCGGTCGAAATTATAGGGTTTCTTTCCTGTGGCGGCTGCTCCGGCAAGAAGGCCGTTACCCGGGCCAAGATGATGGTTGATCGAGGCGCAGAGGCCATCGTGCTTGCCTCCTGCATGAAGAAAGGTAATCCCATCGGTTATCCCTGTCCGCATTTCGCGGCCATTAAAGAGGCTGTCGAGAAAAAACTCGGAACGGATATCAAGATTATCGACTGGACCCACTAAAATCTTGTTCAATGCCAGCCCCGACAAACCGGGCTTCATGGAAGGCCTTCTCATCGTCAGCAAGCTCGTGGCGGACGGGAAAACGGGACGCATTCTCGGCGCCCAGTGTGTGGGGCCTGGAAACGTCTCCAAGCAGATTGCCCAATGGGCCATGGCCATTCAGGGCAACTTGACGGTCGAAGACGTGGTCAACGCCGATCTACCCTACGCCCCACCCTTTTCCCTGGCCATCGACCATTTTATTGCCACGGCCCATATCATGCAAAATCGGGAAATCGTCTGCTTCTGCAAGATCTCCCTCCGAGGGTACGAAGCGGCGCTAGCCATCACGGCCGCCGGCTGGACAAACGTCAAGGTTTTGGAAGGCGGCATTATGGCCTGGACATATGCCCGCGAGAAATAAGCCCTTTTACGTTCCCCTGAACAACTATTCTATGACAGCGGGATATCTGTCCGGGGGAACGATGTATAGTTTTTTCACCCTCAACCCACATTCCTTTAGCATCGTTTATCTTTGATGGCTGTGAGGGATCTTGGGTCCCAGGGGCAGGAGTTGCCCGATATCCATCACCATCATCCGGGCAGGATCGACAGAGACGATTTGACGGGCCTTGGCCAAGGCACTCGGGGCATGGCCGATCGGTTCATCGCCCAGCCGGAAGGTTCCCCATTGGGTCGGGATGAAATACCGGGCGCCCAGATCCCGGAAGGCCAGGAGGGCTTCCTTGGCATCCATATGGGGGTAATGCATGAACCAGCGGGGCTCGTAAGCGGTAACGGGGATGAGGGCGTAATCAATGCCGGGGTACCGGCGTCCGATCTCCCGATAGCCGATAAAATAGCCGCTGTCACCGCCGTAATAGATCCGCCGTCCCGGCACATCCAGCAGAAAACTGGCCCATAAGGTGGCATTTGTGTCGCTGACCGTTCTTCGGGACCAGTGCTGGGCGGGCAGACAGACCACTTGACCATCTTTTCCGCAGGACACGCTTTGCCACCAGTCCATCTCCACCACATTGTGCTTGCCAAGTTCATGCATCAGCGATTTGAGGCCCAGAGGAACATAGATCCTCGTATCCGCCGGGAGACGTTTCAGGCTGTCCGCATCCAGGTGATCGTAGTGATTGTGGGAAAGAAGGACATTCTTCTTACCCGGCAGGGCGGCAAACTCCTCCAAGGTAAGCGCAGGCGGCGTTTTGCGTTTCGGCAGAAGGGCCCGCTCCGAAAACATGGGATCGGTCAACCAGAATTCACCGCTGATCCGGATCAGGAAGGTGGCATGGCCGACCCAGGCAATAAAATCCCCCGGCGACGATAGGATACGCCCATAGAGATTCGGAACAATCCGGGGAGTGCCTTTTTCCTCCTCCTCGGCATAAGACGTTTTTTCAGAAAACCACCACCGAAGGATCTCCCCAACACCTTTGTCCCTTGGCATCCAGGGATTGAAATACCGGCCGTCCCGGACATGAGGGGCATAGAGCAGGGCCGTATCCGTCGCTTCCACCTGTTCCCGCCATTTTGCTTCATCAAAAGACCGGACGGGCAAGAAACAGGACGTGAGAAACAGAACCAGAACCGCCATCACCAAGGTGATGGCGGTTCTGAAATGCATTGACTTGAAGATGCCGGGGAGGATCATGAACACGTAAAACGCCTTTTTGCGACTACATCCATTGTCCGAGCGAGGAAGTCCAACATCCCCTACCCGGACCGATGGGACAGGGTTAACCGGCCTGATGACTGCCGATTAAAGGCAATACCTCCTCGACATGGAAATAGACAATATAACGGTTCTTGACATCATAACGGGAGTAGTCGCATCGTCTGCATATTTCTTTAATCACTGCATCGTCTTGCTCTTCGCGTACCTTTTTCAGATAAAGTCGTTTTCCCGACCAGCCCTCCCCTGCCTCCAAGAAAGAATAGGCCGCCCAGGGATTCGCGCGCAGGTTTTCGTGCGTCAGATGCTCGGCCATGATGAAGGCGGCCGTCTCCTCATCTATCATGTGGGGACGGGCATAGACGGCCACGTTGACCTTCCCTGCGGCGTCCGCCGTAGCCAGGACACCGTATCCTTTTGTCACGTCAAAATAGTCTTTCAGCAACATCGTTTGTCTCCCCTCCATTTGTTTCTGCTATGATACACTAGAAACCGCACCACGTCGTCACGGCATCGACGGGGTCCCGTTCGGCTACAAGCTTGCTGATCGGATGATCCGGATCGGGATAGCCGATGGCGATGCCCAACACAATGATCTTGCTCTCCGGTATAGCCAGTTTCGCCCGCAACACGTCCGGACACATGACCGCCTGGATCTCGGGAATGGTTCCCAGACCGTGCTTTACGGCCAGAAGCATAATATTTTGCGCCACGAGCCCGCAGTCGAAGAGGGGCCAGACATTCTGCCCGCCTTCCTGGAAATAAAAGGACCGGTCCGTTAGGATAAAGATGACGTTCGGCGCATCGAAAAATTTGAAGCCCCGCATCCCCCATTTTACCCGCTGCTCCTTGTCGTCCCGACCGAAGCCCAAGACGTCGAACATCTTCTTGCCGACCATGCGCCGACGCCCGTCAAAGGGTTCCGGAAACCCCGGGGGGCCAGGGATTTCCGGTTTTATGACACCGCCGGACATCAATTTTTCTTCACAAGCCTTGGCCAGGTCTTGGGTGGTCTGTCCCCCGACGACAATAAATTCCCACGGCTGGGTGTTCGCCCACGAGGGGGAGAGGACTGCCGTCTGCAGAATCACCTTGAGTAGGTCTTGGGGAACGGGATCTTGCTTGAAGGCACGGATGCTTCTTCTCTGCTGAATAGCGTCATTGATATCCATCTTCTGTCTCCTTGTCCCGGTTATTCTATCGTTAAATCATTCGTCACCTTATGGATGTCGGACCATTCCGTTTTGTTACAAGATTTTAGGTTGATGGGCAAAAGTATAGGGGAAAACGGTCAGGTCTGTCAATGACAGATTGACCGTCTCTCCTACCTTTGCATCTGAGAAATGGCGTGCATGGGCACAGTCCGACAGGACGATAAGTTCCGTCCCCTTGAGGTTCATGACGATGGACGTATCGGACGGTTCAAATCATTACGAAGGTAGAACCGTCCCGTCTGCGTTCTCTTTCTTTTTATTTTCCCTGAAAACGAGGTTCCCGTTTTTCCATAAAAGCCTTGACCCCTTCTGCAAAGTCTTCAGTTCGCTGAAGGTTGGACATCACCTGATTGGCATATTCATGACCTTCCATGCCTCGATTTACAGCCTCTTTTATCGCTCTTATCGATAAAGGCGGCATTTTGGCAATGTGCTTGGCCAGTTCAAGGGCCGTTGGTATCAATTCCTCGTGCGGGACAACCTTGGTAAGAAACCCCCATTGTAAGGCTTCTTCTGCGGTGATGGCGCGGCAGCTCATCAGAACATCCTTGGCGCGAAAGCGTCCGACCTCCCTGGGCAATCGTATGATTCCGTATGGGCACAGGATACCTAGATTAGTGGCCGGCCAGGCAAACTTTGCCTTTTCGGAGGCAACATTGATGTCGAAGGCCAGCATCCATTGTGCGCCGTCACCGGCAGCAACACCATTGATGGCGCCGATTATGGGCTTTTTAAACTCATAGATCTGCCGTACCGTATCAGATATCCCTGGAGGACGTCCTTTTAGGCTACTCATATTCCTCTGCATTTCGCTGATATCGGCTCCGGCGCAGAAGGCGCGGCCCGCACCTGTCACCACCACGACCCTTACTTCGTCATCCCCCTCAAGTTTCCCCAGTAAATCTGATAGTTCCGTCCTCATTTGGAGACTGACGGAATTCAATTTATCCGGACGATTTAACGTTACCAACACGATCCGGTCCTGCTTTTCCGTTAGAATGCATTCATACATTGTTAATGCCTCCTTTTATTAATTGTACGATTCCATGATGTCGCATCGTTCCGTCATGAGCGGGTCGACGAGTTCCCGCATGGCCGCCTGTTCCCAGAATGGCAGTCGGTTGTGGGTTTCCATGTACTTCAGCGGAATGGGATGTGTTCCTATGACCACCGGCAATCCGTAGCGTTCTTCGATGAATTCCTTAAACTGCCGGATGTGGGGGCATGGTGGATAGCCTACCACCAGCCCGGTGGCCAAATGCACCACATTACAACCATTCATCAAGAACTCGGCGGGAACGTATTCCACATTCCCTCCCGGACAGCCACCGCAACTCGAATAACCGACGATCTCTATTGCTTCGTCTGCGGCATATCGGGAGAAACCGCCGCTCCGCTCCCGCAAAGCCCGGAAGCATTTGCCTCCACCGCAAGCCCGGTAACGGGCACAGATGATGATGCCTATTAATGTAGGTCTCGCTTGCTGTTCCATGTTTGGTTTTCCCTTCCATGAGGTTGCCCGCATCGATTTAAACCCTTCTCGATTATCCGGCAAGGATGCCAAGGGTTTCCCGAAATTTTACGCCGCGAACGTCAGGGTAGTTCCCGCCATATTGAGGATGAATTGCTCCGGCATCTCCTTTTCCATGGCCATAATGGCTTTTCTCCCCGTACAATGACAAGGAATGATATAGGTCGGGTGATACTTTTTCAATTCTTCCGTGGTCCGATCGATGATGGCTTCGAAGAGGGGACCGGAAAGATGAAAACCTCCCATAACCGCATAGACTTGGGAGATACCCGTTACATCAACGGCATGGCGAACCGTATTCACAATCCCCGCATGGGCACAGCCCGATAGGACGATAAGCCCCTTCCCCTTGAGGTTCATGACGATGGACGTATCATCTTCAATGGCATCCCATAGTTCCACACCGTCTTCCTCATAATGGGCGACGGGGAAACCCTTTTCAAAATCGGTCTGACGGGGAATTTCACCCAGGAACAGGACGTCTCCGTCCAGCAGGGGATAAGGCTCCGGAGCTTCCACGATCCTGAGTCCTGCCTGTTCCGCCCTTTCCCGTGTAAATTGCGGGAAATGAATCTTGATACCGTCCCCGTATTTGAGATAGCGGGGAAATTTAAAGACGGCGGGGTGAACCACCAGAGGAATCTCTCGCTTGTCGATGAGCGCAGTTAACCGCTCCATGCCGCCCATGTGATCGCTATGGCCATGGGAGAGGGCGATGGTCTCCACTTGATTCATATCGACGCCCAGGGTCAAGGCGTTATCGGCCGCTCCGTTTTCGGAAAATCCGAAATCGAAGAGCATCGTCCGCGTTTGCCCATTCGTCGTCGTCTTCACAACGGCTGAATAGCCATGTTCCGCCGAGACGGAGGCCCTGATCTGTCCGTCTTTAAGGGGCCTGGCCCGGGAAACGACGGCATTGCTGTCCGTGGCGGTCATCTCGATGTAGTTGTCCTGTAACGTCAGGATCTCCACTTTATCGACTTCATTGATGGTTGTCTTCTTCATGCCTTCATCCTCCCTTTCACGTAGGTATGGTAATTTCATTAAATGGGCATTGAATAACGCCAGGCACAGAACCAGCCTTCCGGATGGGCATCGGGCGGACACCCGATGCACTCACACCGGATACGGGAATCGATGGTCTCGCCAAAGGTGCGGTATTCCACCAGACCGGCAGACTTGCAGGGATAATCGTCCAATCCCTTCCTCTTTCGAGCCGACTGGACACGGCAATCGTTCATCCGAAAGACAAAGCTACCGGGCGTCTCATCCGTGATGGACTGGACATTGATCCGGGCATACATCCGGAAACGCAGGGCTTTTTTTAGGCCATCGAGGCCCGCCTGCTCAGGGAGTCCCAAAAAGTCCTTAATAGCCCAGGCCTCAAAGGGGGAATAACGGGTCCAGCAGGAGTCGTTGCAGCGTTTGGCATCGTTCATGTCCCGTGCAAATTCCACGGCCTGAAACCAGACACCATCATTGGCCAGCCAGTTGACGGCTGCATGGTTCATTAGGTCCAAGAGCGATTCCTTCGGCAAGCGGAGGAGGGCCTTGGGAATACCGTCTTCCAGCTCAAAACCCAAAACTTTTGCCAGACGGTCCATCTGAATGCGGGTGCTGTTTTCCCGGGCAATTTTCATCATCTCCAAGGCTTTGGGAATGCCGAACTGGTGTTCCACTTCGGAAAACCAGAGGGTATGATGGACCATGGTACGGTAAAACATATCCATGACCAGCCGCGCCATATCTTTTTGGGAAAGATCTTCCGGTTTTTCAACGGACATACGGAGCTCCTCTTCCATAGGTTTATCTCCCGGCAACCCTTGTGATACAAGCGTTGCCTTATGAAGGCATACCGTTGCTTCTTATCATGTTTCCCCGGAAGATAGATACCGATTTATGGCCTCATGAAGGGTAAGAACCGCCAGGAGGGCGCAATGGGCATGATCCTCCGGCATATCTTAGAAAACAAATACCGCCGCCGCCAAAACGGTCGTGTAGCCCTGGTTTTTGACAATAGACGACTGGGTAATGTTGCGCGTCCCGACGATCTTGCCGCTGATTTTGAAGAGTTCTTTCTTTTCATCCCAACTTTCGTCGACATTGAAATCGATGCCCAACGTCGACGCCAGCATGGCGGCAGCCAGATCCTCCGCATAGTCACCGGCCTGGCGTTCCGTCTGGCCGAAAGCGTGGTGTTCGCTGATATAGCCGTAGGTCGTCCGGTCCGCCGGTATGGCACAGCCGATGGAGGACGCCAGGAGGCGTCTCGGTTCATTGCTGGCGCAACGGCTCATGACGCAGAACGTAATGGCGCCGGCCTTGAGCGCCTTGTGACCCTGGGTCCGGGAAATGACCCGGCAGCCGGGCGGAAGAATGCTCGACACCTGGACCAGATTGCATTTTTCGATGCCTGCATCCCGGAGGGCCAGTTCAAAGGAGTGGAGCTCCTCCCGATGGGACCCCACTCCTTTTGTCAAAAAAATCTCTTTCGGCAGATTTATGTTCAAGGCTCGACTCCTCTATGGTTTAGTGATCGCAGACATTTTCCCCCGTCATGAGGGTGCCGGCAAGGTAGGCGTTGACAATCGTTTCCGGATCGGCGGGAGAAGCGCCGACGACGACCTGTATTCCCTGTTCATCGAAGAGTCCCTTGGCGCGGGATCCCATGCCGCCGGCGATAATCATATTGGCGCCTTTCTCCTGAAGCCAGCGGGGAAGCAGTCCCGGTTCATGAGGCGGCGGGGGAATATCCTCCCTTTTGAGGATGACATTCAGGTCATGGTCGACGTCTATCAGGGCAAAGGTTTCACAATGGCCGAAATGGGCGCACAAGAGACCTCCTGCCACGGGAACGGCTATTCTTGAGGTGTTCTGTGAAGCTTTTTCATCAACAACTGGGGTTGTTCCCATGGGTTTGTCCTCCTCCAAGTTTAAAATCGGCAGAATGGCTTTGGAAAAAGCCTTTGCTGCCTCCGTCGTGTTGTGATGATAAATGAAAGGGGTCCCTTTATCGGAGGCCTCGACAATCAGAGGATCGATGGGAATCCTTCCCAGAAAAGGCACCCCCGCTTCCTGGGCCATCGTCTCTCCGCCGCCCCGTTTAAAGACGTCGATAACCCCCTGGCAATGGGGGCAAACGAGACCGCTCATATTCTCGATGACACCCAGGACCTTCATTTTGACCTGACGGCAAAAATCCAGAGATTTTCGCACATCCGTAAGAGAAAGGTCCTGAGGGGTCGTGACAATGACGGCACCGTCGCTCTCCGGCAAAAGCTGTGCCGCAGACAGGGCCTCGTCGCCCGTGCCGGGAGGAAAGTCAATGATGAGATAGTCCAACTCACCCCATGCCACTTCCGACAAAAGTTGCTTGATGGCGCCCATCTTGACGGGACCTCTCCAGATGACAGCCGATTTTTCGTCCGGCAGGAGAAACCCCATGGACATCACCTTGATGCCGTATGCAAATTCGATGGGCAACAAAGAATGGCCGTCCGTTCGCGGCCGACGGTCCTCCAACTTGAGGAGCTTCGGGATGCTGGGACCGTGAAAATCGAGATCGAGGATCCCGACTCGCTTCCCCTCCAGGGCCAGGGCCACGGCCATGTTGACGGCCACGGTGCTCTTCCCGACTCCACCCTTTCCGGACAGGACCATAATCTTATGCCGAATGCGGTCCATTCGCTCCCGGAGCTGTTGGCTTTCCGTGTATTCCTGAAGACGCTTTTCCTTGCCACGGCCTTGAGTTGCGGGGAATTCCCCGGCGCAAGGTCTTATTTGTTGTAAATCTTCCATATAAAATTGATCTCCTTAAGATATTTTTCCATTCAATGCGCTCAAGACGAGCTGCCATACGTGACGGATATCGTCGCCGACACGACTGCTGCCCAAGGCCGGGACGCTCGTTTTCCGTATTTGCGCTTCCGTGACGAGGGGATCGTAGCGGATGCGCCCTGCCAAAGCTATGCCGTGGGACTGCGCTTCTCCTTCCATCTGCGCCGTCAGAGCGGGGTGGATGTCCCACTTATTGATGCAGAGCATGATGGGAATCTGAAAATGCGACGTTAATTGAACGATCCGCATCAGATCATGACGGCCGGACAGGGTCGGTTCCGTCACGGCGAGCACCAAATCCGCCCCGGTGATGGAGGCAATAACCGGGCAGCCGGCTCCGGGCGGCCCATCGATCAGAATAAGCTCGAACCCATCTCTTTCGGCAATGGCCCGGGCCTCCCGGCG
>Ga0351841_1035_pt1 | contig 21267 bp, 12 predicted proteins | sample BONcelHFGM3001E6_FD_206884 | JGI IMG/M metagenome (GOLD analysis project Ga0351841, IMG submission 206884) | Enriched cells from coal bed in the Powder River Basin, Montana, United States - BONCAT cells FGM rep1 HSBNCT.FGM.300.1.E6 ...
GCTTGGCATACTCACCACGCCACCCAGCATTTTTTTATCAACCAGTTTTTCGCGTATCTTTTTTTCGATGCCACTTTGGGCGGTTAAAAAACCGGTGGGAACCACCACGGCTGCCCGCCCGTTGGGTTTCAGCGAGTAAATAATATGCTGGATAAAAAGCAGGTAAATGGCCATGCTTTCTTTTTTGCTTTTGGCAATTTTTGGTATTCCGGCAAAAAAACGTTTCTGGTTGCTGTCGGTTTCCAAATCGTCGCGGTACTCGCTAAAATCGAGTTTAAACGGTGGATTGGAAACTATGTAGTCGAACTTTTTAAGCGAGCCATTTTCTTTGTGGTAAGGCGCCAAAATGGTGTTGCCCTGAATAATGTTCTGAATGGAATGGACCAGATTATTCAGAATGAGGTTAAGCCGCAACATGGTTGACGACTTTTGCGAAATATCCTGCGAATAAATGCTGCAACGGTCTTCGCCAATCTGGTGGGCAAGGCTCATCAGCAGTGTGCCTGAACCTGCTCCGGGGTCGTAACCGCTAACATTGCTGGGGTTTCCGTGTACCAGGATTTCTGCCATAATTTTTGCAACGGCATGAGGTGTATAATACTCGGCATATTTTCCGCCACTGTCGGAGTTGTAATCCTTTATCAGGTACTCAAAAATGTAGGCAAAAAAGTCGTACTTCTGTTTAAAAATTCCCTCGAAACTAAAATTTACCAAAGGATTTACCAGCGCACGGCAAAAGTTATCGCGTTCCGAGGCATCGGTAATAAAATTACTTAATTCGTCGAACAGTTTTACCTGAGCGCCACCGGCAGTTTTTACCGAGAAAATGTCGTTGTTGTGAATGGCAATATCGCGCAAGGTGTCGTCAAACAATTTGGCAAATTCTTCGCGGTTCTGGTTGTTGTACAAATACGAAATCAGGTGTTCGCGTTTTAACCGTGCCGTGTTGGGCGGGAGGCTGAACAGCAATATTTCGTAATCTTCATCCGAAAGGTTTTGCAGGGCTTCTTCCCAGTTTTCAGCTTTGGCAATGTTTTCGTCAATTTTCTTTATTTCGTGGGTAAACTTATCATTCAAAAACTTGTACAAAAACGTTTGCACAATAATTTTAAATTCGTTGCCATCGTTTCCCAAACCGTATTGTGCGCAAACCGATTTCAGGTTATCAATCAGTTGCTGTGTTTTCTGTTTAAAATCTATGGTTACCATTAAGCTACTCCGTTAAACTCGTTAATATATTCCTTCACCACATTGGCATTAATGTACCGGGCTGTATCCAGGTCGAGCCGGTTTGTGTTTTCTCCCAGTTTTATTTTTTTGAATTCTTCCATTACAATCTGCCTTACCAATCCTTCAAAATATCCGTCGTTGTTGAGTACCGATTCATTTAAAAGCACTTTTTCGTCGGTTCGTTCTTTTACTTGAATTAATGCGGAATGTATGGCAGATTCCCGTTTATCCAATGTTCCTTTTTCTATGAGCCGTTTATGCAGGCGGGCATATTTTTTATCGCTTCTGTATTTTTCTGCCAGCAAGTTGTTTTTGCGGTTCAATTCGGTTATTTTATCGTGAATTTGCCGCAACGCCAACATGTTCGATTTCATTTCTTCCTGCGTTACTTCGTCGAGATTGGTCTTTTTAAACAGGCGTTTTAATTCTTCATACAGCGTTATAAACTCCGGGTCTTTTTTGTCGAAATTCCCTGCCATGGCTTCGCGTGTTTTTCGCAACTGGTCTTTGAGTTCGTCGGCCAGTTTCATTTCCTCTTCCGAAACTTTTTTGAAAAGAAAAATTACATTTTCAAGCGCTTCGTTCAGCAAGTTGGTGGTTTCGGGTTCGCCTTCCACCGCTTCTTTTAAATTCAGCAAATCAATGTGGTGTGTTACTTCGTTCAGCAACTGCCCAAACTTACGAAAATCAACTTTCTCCAACAATTCATAATGGCCAATCATACGAATGGCATTGAATAAATTCCGGATGGTTTCCAACGCTTTTTTCAGAATGTATAATTGTTTTTTATCCTGAATCAGGCTGATTTGCTTTGAAAATACCTCGGCATTTTCTACATTAAAATGAAAGAGAATTTCCTGTGCAGCTTCCAACTCTTCAATGATTTCTTCTTTCGATTTAAAGAGGTCGGAGTATTTGTCCATTTCATCGCCCAGTTGTTCCTGTAACTCTTCGAAATAGGCTTTGTTTGCAGCATCAAACTCTTTGCGGATATCGGCAAAATCAACTACAAAACCATACCTGAAATTTTTGTATGGACGATTAACCCTGGTTAATGTTTGCAGCAGGTTGTGTTCCTTCACTATTCTGCCCATGTACAGTTTTTTCAGTCGCGGTGAATCAAATCCGGTTAAAAGCATATTAAACACAAACACAATATCGAAATCACCTTTTTTGAATGCTTTAATATCAGTTTTTCGTTCATCTTTTGTTCCAATGTCATGCAGAATAATTGTGGCTTTCCATTTTTTTGCATATCCCTGATTTGGGTCAGCAGCCAGATTTTCTATTTCTTCGCCTTCGATATGGATTACCGGTGTTTGAATCTGTTCAATTTGTGTAAACATTTCCTTTGCCTGCTCCGAACTGTGACAAACTACCATTGCACCAATTGAATTATCGCCAAAACGAATGCGGGATTTTTGAAGGTCATCGAGAATATAATCCAACATGGGAGCTACAAACTTTGGGTGCGCATAAATTAACTTTTTGTTACCAGCGCCTTTTAAAATCTCAATCTCCTTTAAGGTTTTTTCAAGCAGAATTTTGTAGTTGGTTTCAATTCCTTCGCGAATTAAACGCAACGTGTAACCGTCTTTAATCGATGAATTGTAATAATATTTGTGAATGTAGTCGCCAAAAATATCGCGGCTTCTTCGGTCGGAAGCAATTAGGGGAGTGCCTGTTAAACCTATTAAAATGGCGTTTCTGTCGGAAGTAATCAAATTCGCCAGAAAACTTCCCTGCGGATTATAACTCCTGTGTACTTCATCTAAAAAATAGATGCGTTGAATATTGGTATTGTAATCGTTGCTGACTGTAACATGCGAATCGTCGCTGAATTTCTGAATATTTACAACCGTAATTTCAGGTTCTCCTTTTACATTCTGAACTGCTTTTTGTGAACGAATATCTTTTACAAACTCATTTTTTGAATCTACAGAATGTGCTTTTAAACCGCGAATGGTAAATTCGTTCATGGCTTGTGTCATCAGGTCGAGCCGGTCAACAATAAAATAGAATTTGGGAACTATCCCTTTTGTGTGAAAATAATCGGTAAGGTGTTTTACGTTGTAATAGGCCAGCGCTGTTTTCCCGCTTCCCTGCGTGTGCCAGATTATGCCTTTGCGAACCCCGTTATTGAAACTGTTTTCGATTGCTTTTGTGGCAAATATTTGCGGATAGCGCATAATATGTTTCCGGATTTCTCCTTCTTCCTGAATGTAGGCAATTCCATATTTCAGCAAAAACTTTAAACGCTCCGGCTGGAAAAGTGAGGTTAGTACTCGGTTGCAGGGGGTTCTTGGGTCTTTGTTTGTTAGAAACTCGGGCGAATATTTTATGGTGTTGAGGTTATTATCTTTCAAAACGAAATTTTCTGTTTCGTCATTTTCAGGTTTTAGCAGGGCATCCAAATTAAAAAGTTCTTCCTCTCTGAAATAATTAAAACTGGCTTTTTTATAGGAAGTTGAGGAATAGAACGAACCCTGAATCGGCTCAATATCGTTTTCGTCGTATTCCATATTATTGGTAAAAACAAGAAGCTGCGAAATATTTATAAAACGTTTGAATTTTTTGTTTTGAAACCTGCGGTCAATACGGTTCCTTTCATCTAAAATACCTTCGCGGTTGTTTGGCTTTTTAACTTCGATAAAAGCCAGTGGCATTCCGTTAATCAATAAGGTAATATCTGGTCTGAATTCTTCGTCACCATTTTTATAGGTAAGTTCGGTAACCACATGAAAACTGTTGTTGTTGAAATCCTGGGTGTCGAGTATTTTTATTCCTGAAGTGCCAATTAAACGGTTGTAAAATGCTTTTCCCAAATCTTCAAAATCAAGTTCCAGTTTTATGTCTTCCAATAATCGTTGCACCTTTTCATCATCAATATCATCGTTTATCCGCTGAATGCTGGTTTTAAAAATGTCAGTAAAAATATTGGTATCGATATCCCACACAGTATTTTTTAAGGAAATATAATTATACCCCAGTCGGGACAAATGCAATAAGGCGGGGATTTTTACTCGTGTGTCTTCGTTAAAAGCCATTTAGATTTTGGTTTTGTTAAAACATTGGCGGTTTCAAATGTACAAATTAAGTTATAAAGCGCAAGGTTGATTTTGTTACCCCATCAGGTATAAAAAAACCAAATTCCAATCACCCCAACTCAATCATTGTAATTTCGGGCAATACGCCCAAACGCCCCTGGTAACCAATAAAACCAAAACCACGATTAACATACAGGTATTGGTTTTCCTCCTGGTATAAACCTGCCCATTGTTTATAAACATATTGAACAGGACTCCACTTAAATCCCGGAATGTCAATTCCGAATTGCATACCATGCGTGTGACCGCTGAGGGTCAGTGCAATATCACGGTAATCTTTTCGTACTTCCGCTTCCCAATGTGAGGGGTCATGGCTGAGCAGTATTTTCACAGGTACATTGGAATTTTCCAGTCCGGCCACTGCTTTTTTCATATCGCCGTATTTTGTAAACCCGCGGGTACCCCAGTTTTCAATTCCGATTAATGCAATTTGCTTTTGGTTTCGTTCCAAAATCACATGTTCGTTTACCAGCAACCGCCAACCCATTTCAGCATGATGTTGTTTTAGTTGTTCGAGATTTAGCTTTTTCTCCTCTTCCGAGGGCCATCGAAAATAGTCGCCGTAGTCGTGATTGCCTAAAACAGAAAAAACACCCATCGGCGCTTTCAATTTATTGAAAACTTCAATATATGGAACAACTTCTTTTGCCCGGTCGTTAACAAGGTCGCCGGTAAATAAAATCAGGTCGGGTTTTTCATTCATTATTGCGTCAATACCCTCTTTTACTGCGTCAGGATCATCAAAACTGCCCGAATGAATATCAGAAATCTGGATAATACGCAGTCCTTTAAATTCGTCGGGCAAATCCTTCAGCGACAACTTCACATGTGTTAGCTTGTAACGATAACGGTTTCTCATACCGTAAACCAGGCCTGCTGTTAAAGCTCCACCAATTAATAATGCCGTTTGTGAAATAAAAGTAATACGGCTGATAAAACGGGAACCTTCAGGCGGATTTCCGACAGGATGATTTTTAAATGAATAGAAAAAACTGACAAGATTAGGAATGGCCATGAGAATATCTGTGAGCAACAAAATAGCTGCAATAAGTACTTTCCCAATAAAGACACCAATAAATATATTCACAAAATATTTTAATGAAATTGAAGGCCATGAACTTCTTCCAAAATGAGGAAAAGCATACAAACTCCACAATGTCAGGAGCAACAAAATCACATAAATCGCATAAATCCCAAAATGTAAACTACCGTTTGCCGGGCGCAAAACTGTGCGTATGGCCACAAACGAATAATATTCAACAACAAGTACAAAAATGCCAAAAAACAACAACTGTTTACTAATCATGTTTAATATCCTTTTCTGGTTCATCGTTTCCAATTGTTTTCGAAATTCTTTAATTGAAGATTACAAGATTTTCAGGAAACGTTCCTCAATAACAAACCGGAAATACAAATGGTTGTCAGAATGTAAAGAATAGGCTTTTAGTTGAAGTATTTGTTAAATATCGGGCTTCATTTTTAATATCTGAAAAGATTTTCCACTCTCATCAATTCTTATAACAAGTATAAAATGCAGTTTTTCAATTCCCGTTACTTGGTAATTACCTTCACATCTTTGAACATAAAAGGGTTATCGCTCAGCCTTAAAGTCTTGCCACTGGCTGTGGTCACGTTCTTTAGAATGACTTCTTTTGTTTTTACATAAGGAAATTTTTCTTCGTAGGATTCATCGGTCATATCCGGATTAAAATTTGCAAAAGTGGCTGGTCCCTGATAATCCTCGGGATGGTTGGAGTCGTCGATTTTAAGGTTTTCGATTGTGATTCGTTCGGGCATATAACAGGTGTACCCGAAATCATGCTGCCCTGAATATGATCCGCCGATAATGCTGGCGCTGGCTGGCTTGCCGCCTGCCGGTACAAAAACGCAGCCGCGGATAATAAATTCTCCCTGCCATGTGCTGCCGTAGTCCGAACGCAGATTGACGAGGGTCCTTCCGCGAATTGTACAGTTCTCCACGGTAAAGGTTCCGCTGCCTATGGCATTGATTCCCATATGTCCCAGAGTAGAGTTGCGTATTGTGGCATTGGCCACACCCATGTGGGCATCAAACCGCGAAAAGATGCATTTGTCGTAAATAAGATTTTTGCAGTAGTTTGATCCCATTATTCCCCAGTACCTGCTATCGTCAATATCATTTGTCTGGCTACAGTTTACTAATGAAATGTTGAGTGCCCGGTTAACTGAAATGTCGTAAGTACCCATGGAAACTGTAGCTCCTGCTGCACCAATGGTCTGATAAGTTTTATGCCCTGTCAGAATTGTGTTTTGCACAGTTACATGGGAGCAGTCGCCTGCACTGATAAAACCACCGTAGGGCGCGCCATGATCTTCTTCACCGGTAACCCGGTGTTCCAGACCATCCACAATTACATTGGAACGCCTGATTGCAATGCCCCGGCTGTAATAAGTGTATTTCGATTCAGCCCGGTTGGCAATTGTGGTGAAACGTCCACCTTTTATGGCCAGCGTAGTTTCGTCAATTGGAAGTGCTGTGATGTCCGTGATCTGGTCAAAGTCCCAGATGATTGGAGCGTTCATATCCACATTGCCGTCTTTGTCAACAATAAAAATATCTGTTTGCGGGGTTCCGCTGTTTTGATTTGGCCCAAACCGTATATAACGACGCACGTTGGAATCTGTAACGGTTATAATGCAGGTTCCGGGAAATGAGACATTAATTTTTTGCTGATTTCTTTTAAGTGAAGTTATCCCTTCAGGTTTGAATGGTTGCAGGCCTGAACTAACCATAAAAACGTGTGCATTGCGGTTTTCAACATTAGTATCGTCGATTATAAAAGCAGCTGTGCCAAAATCCGTATCGGTACGAATTATTGCAGTGCGGTCTTTCCCTCCAATGTAGTATGTAGCTCCCTCATCGGCTATTACCGAAAGATTGTGCTGATTGGCGAATGCATGGGTTGCAGCAATAGCATCAATATCATCAGTTTTGCCATCACCCTTTGCTCCGAAATCGCTGTAACGAACCAATCCAGTGTCTTTAAATTTTGCGACATCCTTTGGTGAAACATTGATAAGCAAATCACCTTCTTCATTTGTACTTACGCGGGTTTTGTCCTCGTTTGATGTTATCACAACATTTTCAGAAGTGTTTTGTGATTGTGCCTTTGCGATAACGAAAACACAGGAAATTAAAAAGAAAAGTAGGAGAATGTATTTCATTGTGAGCGAATTTTTAATAATAAATTACAATAAACTTAAAAAAGAATGTCAGCTCTTAAAGATTATTAAAAACAGGCAATTTTAAGGCATAAACGTAAAGAAATCTTTGAAACAATTGTATTCAGATGGAAGAAATGGTTGGAAAATCTCCCAACATTTTAATCAACTTTAGAGGTGCATAAGTTTCCGAACCGTTTAATGAATATAAATTCCATAAAACTAATTTGTTTGAAACTGACCCTTAAATGGCTGTTTATAGAAACCATTAAAAAAGTTAGAAAACAAGTAAACTAATCACATAAAACAGACGGTTTTTACAATCGTAAATTCTTAAAGACTTCTATTCATCCCTGAGGCCATTCACAGGATTATTGTTTGCGGCTTTTAACGCCTGACTACCCACCGTTAACATTGCTACTGACAGTACTGTAAAGCCTGCAGCCAGGAAATACCACATGTGCAGAGGAATATGATAGGCAAATCCGGCAAGCCAGTCCTTCGCCAACAGGTATGCAATTGGAATTGCTATCATTACGGAAAGTATTACTGGTTTTGCAAATTCACCGGATAACATAATTAAAATTTGTGCAGCGCTTTGACCATGGACTTTTCGAATGCTGATTTCCTTTTTGCGCCTTTCTGCGTTAAAGGTCGCCAATCCGAAAAGACCTAAGCAGGAAATTAATATGGCTATTCCGGCAAAATATTTAGAAAGAGTTGAAACCCGCATTTCAGCAGCATACTGGGCAGCGTAGGTTTGGTCAAGAAATTTGTAGTCGAAAACCATTTCTGGGCTGTACTTTTCATAAAAATTCTGAAGATTGGCAAGCGCAATTTTTTCCTGGCTCGCTTGAATTTTGACCATGACCGATTTAGTCCAATTCGGTCGAAGAATAAAGAATAATGGCTTGATTTCTTCGTGGAGCGATGCAAAATGGAAATCCTCAGTAACTCCCACAATTTCAAAATCAGTGTTCTCGAGCGAGACCTTTGTACCAATAGGATTTTTAATTCCCATTGCTTCGATTGCTGTCTGATTAAAGATAATCTTGGATTCTTCTGCTCCGTATTCCCTGGAGAATGACCTGCCCTTGAGAATCCCGATATCAAAAATCTCAATCATGTTAAAGTTTACCGGACGTATTTGAAAAACCTCCTGTTCGTCGGGTGTTTTTCCAGGCCATTTCAAGCGGGTGGTTGTATTATTCCCTCCAACTATATTGGTTGATATACTGCTCGCTGATTTTACTCCTTCAAGCTGTTCCAGTGCTGAAAGAAACGCATCCAGATTTTGCCTGATTTTCCCGTTTATGTCAAAATACACAAGATTGTCCTTGTCATATCCCAAATTCTTATTTTGAGTATATTCCAATTGCTTATAAACGATAAAAACGGAAAGAATCAATACAGTCGAGAGTACAAATTGAAATATGACAAGGCCTCTGCGGGCAAATACTTCTCCAAAAGAGGTGTTGAGTTTCCCTTGCAGTGTTGAAATGGTTTTCAATCCCGAAAGATAAAAGGCCGGATAGCTGCCAGCTAAAAGGCCTGTAATTAAAAAAATAGAACTGAAAATTAACAAGTATTCAGGTTCAAAGCCAAGTTTCATCTCTTTTGCGGCAAGCTCATTGAACTGTGGCAATAACAAGACTACAATCAACAAGGCTACAATAGCAGAAATACCTGTCATTAACAGAGATTCAACCAAATATTGTGTCACCAATTCCTTTCGTTTTGAACCCATGGCCTTTTTTATACCGATTTCCTTTAGCCTTTTTGATGCATTCGCCGTTGACAGGTTTATGAAATTGATACAAGCAATTACAAGAATCAAAAAAGCGATTAGGGAAAAAAGCCGCACATAGGTTATTCTTCCTGACTTTTCAACCCTATCCCTGAATTTGTCATATAAATAATTGTCTGAAAATAATCGTGTAGAGAGGAGCCGCCCATTGGTTTCGGTCTTTGTACCTATAAAGCCCTTTATCTTCGAATTGAAATCTGCAACGTTTGTACCTTCTTTCAAAACAAGGTAAACCTGGGTTGTATTAAAGTCCCAATTTAAGGTATTCGGACTAATCTCCTTGAAAAATTCAAATGGCAACACAAAATCGAACTGAAGAGAGGAATTATTGGGTACATTTCCCAAAATTCCTGAAACCGTGAACTGTCTTTCTCCATTAAGTTTTATGGTTTTACCGATTGCATTGTCAATGCTTCCCAAAAGTCTGGTGGCTAAATCCTCCGTTATTACTACCGAGTTTTTATCTGCAAGAATATACCGTTTATCTCCTTGAACAATTTGAAAGGAGAATACATCAAAAAAATCCGGACTGGTGAAAAGTCCCCGGGCTTTCAGGTTATTTTCTTCATATGAGAATAAAAACTCGCCGCTTTCTCTTACACTTGTGCTACTTTCAATTTCAGGGAATTCTATAGCCATGGTTTCTGCCATTAGTCCTGCGGTATTAGGATTCTGGACTCTGCGGCCATCTATTTCAGGAGTTTCAACAACCTGGTACAGACGCTGTCCGTTGTCATGGAATTTATCCATACTCAACTCATCAAAGACCCAAAGTGCTATTAACATTACACAGGCGATACCTGTTGAAAGTCCGGTAATGTTTATAAAGAAGGTGCTTTTGTTTCTTTTTATATTCCTGAAGAACAGTTTTAAATTATGTAGTAACATTGTCCATTTATATTTTTCACCGACGGATGGGTAAACTTCTGACATTTCAAATTATCGCCCCGCGGTTGTTATTTCAGGTATATAATTCGAAATTCATGCCATGATTTCAAAATTCACATAATCAATACATTGTTAAAGTTATTCCATATATCATGTAAAATTATTAGACAGATAATGTCCAAATTTATTACAGTTTTGAAGTAACACTGATTTCACATCCAATTTTTCAACAACTCTGGTCGTGCTTTTACAGGCAAGTTCGCCTTAAGTCGGTAATGTTTATTGTGTTATTGAGGGTAGAGAAGATTCTCCATACTGCCGGATAGCAGAGAAAACATGGTGTTTGGCGGAGAAATACCGGTTCAGATAATCTTAGCCGCCTTTCAGAAATTGTCCGCCAACGGGTGGAATTCGTCCGCTACAGATCGGCAACCAATTGCCCATGAACAGTTTATCTCCACTGTCTTTCACAGTAAATAAATATACTTACAAAAAGCATCAATTGATATGCCTTTTTCTTACCCGGTAACAATCTCTATTCTAAGACAACTATAGCAAATTCATTACTTTGTTGTAACTTGTATCAACAAATGATAAAGTGCAATTGCATTGCACGCATATAAATCTAAAAACTATACAACCATGAAAAATTATTCAATTAATTTCTTGCTGAAATTACTCTTTGTATCAATTTTTATTCTGCACTCGACATTTCAAATAGTTAATGGACAAACAAAAACAGAACAGCTTGATAAATTGCTAAATTTATATACAGAATATGGGCAGTTTAATGGTTCTGTGCTTGTTTCAGAAAAAGGTGAAGTTATTTATAAACGAGGATTTGGAATGGCAAATATGGAATGGGATATTCCAAACCAGTCAAACACAAAACACAGATTAGGGTCAATTACCAAACAATTTACGGCCATGTTGATTTTGCAGTTAATGGAACAGGGAAAATTAAAACTTGATGTTCCTATAGTTACTTATCTTCCGGATTACCCCAAACCAAATGGAGAAAAAATTACAATTCATCATTTACTTACACATACTTCAGGTATTCCAAATTATACGTCATTTCCGAATTTCTTTAAAAACGAAAGTCGCAATCCTTACAGCCCGGAAGAATTTGTGAAGGTATTTGCAGATTCTACCCTTGACTTTACTCCTGGCGAAAAATTTTCTTACAGTAATTCGGGTTATTTTCTTTTGGGAGTGATTATTGAAAAAGTAATCGGCAAATCATATGAAGAAGTTTTGAAGGAAAATATTTTAGTCCCGCTTAAGATGAAAGATACAGGTTATGACCACTATAATATCATTTTGAAAAACAGGGCAACCGGTTATGAAAGAAGTGGAAGTTCATATATAAATGCCGATTATCTCGATATGTCAATTCCGTATGCCGCAGGTTCTTTGTATTCCACTGTTGAAGATTTATATCGCTGGGATCTGGCTTTATATTCTGAACAGATTCTCCCGAAAAAGTATTCCGATTTATTATTTACCCCATTCATCCCGGCATTTGGAAGTCATTATGGCTATGGCTGGGTAATAGGGAAAGCACCAATTGGCAATACAAATGACAGTTTGAATGTGGTAAATCATGGAGGTGGAATAAATGGTTTCAACACTATAATTACACGTGTTCCATCTGATAAAAATCTTATTGTATTATTAAATAACACCGGGGGAGCGCCATTAAATGAAATGAGCTATGCCATTAGTGGAATACTTTATAACAAGCCTTATGATTTACCTAAGAAATCTTTAGCTTATTCATTACTGAAAGATATTAAAGAACTGGGAATTACTGAGGCACTGGCAAAATTCAATGAAAATAAGTCAACTAAAAATTATGCGCTTAGGGAGGGTGAGATGAACAATGCAGGATATGAATTATTACAGTCAGGAAAGGTAAAAGAAGCAATAGAGTTATTTAAGATTAATGTTAATTCATTTCCAAAATCTGCAAATGTTTATGATAGTTTGGGCGAAGCATATATGAAAGATGGCAATAAGGATCTGGCAATTGAGAATTATAAAAAATCACTGGAACTCAATCCCGGTAACCAAGGCGCTATCGATATGTTGAAAAAAATGGGTGTTGACACAAAAAGCTTAGAAAAAGAAATTGTTGTAGATGAAAAAATCCTTGAAAATTATGTTGGTAAATATGAACTTGCACCCGGGTTTATTCTTACAGTATCAAGAGACGGTAATCAAATGAAATCACAGGCAACCGGACAAACCGAAGTTCTGATTTACCCAAAGTCAGATAATATTTTTTATTTGAAAGTAGTTGAAGCTCAGCTTACCTTTAATCGAAATGAGGATGGAAACGTTGAAAGTGTAACATTGCATCAGGGTGGTCAGGAAATTGTTGGGAAAAAACTCATGAAATAAAAGAATATCTCAAAGGTTATATTTTGATTCCCAAACTTCGGAAAAATCATAAATTTTAATAATCCTGTATATCATGCAGTTAACTCATGAAACATGACGAAAGCAAGCAACACAAATTTTTATGGTACGGGTTTTGCAATTACTACTGCAAAGAGACAATTCTTTTAAAACTTGAAGTCATGAAAAAATTAGTAATCACATCAACCCTCGCGCTTTTGACAACAGTCTGGAGCATGGTGGGAGCACAGGATTTTCCGGATGAATATTTAGGATTACCCGGAGATAACCTCAATCTTTATGCAACAATGAAACTTTTCCAGGAATCAGAAACCCTTGAAAGTTTTGAAAAAAGCCTGAATGACGAAAACTCAAGGATAAACAACCTTGATTTGAACGGCGATAACCAGGTTGATTACATAATGGTGATTGATTATATTGATGGTGATGTTCATTCTATTGTACTGCGTGCAGCACTTAACAAAGATGAAACCCAGGATGTGGCTGTGTTTACAGTTCAGCGTTTAAGGGATGGGACAGTTCAGGTTCAGCTTGTTGGCGATGAAGCTTTATACGGGGAAAATTATATTATTGAACCCATTTATGCTGATAGCGGTGAGACTCCAAATCCAGGGTATATCGGAAACTATGGGAACAACAGCAATGTTGAAGTAGTCAGAACTACAACGTACGAAGTTGCTGCCTGGCCGGTGGTTAGGTACATTTATCTTCCTACCTATGTTTCATGGCATTCTTCGTGGTACTGGGGTTATTATCCATCTTACTGGAATCCATGGCGTCCGTTTTACTGGCATACTTATTACGGATATCATTACAACTACCACAACCATTATTATGGACATTACCGCAGTTGGAACTATAATCGTTGCAACAATTACAACAACTTTTATTACAGCAATATCCGGACGCATTCTTCAAATGTGAGGGCAGGAATTAATAATGGCAATTATAGAAGTACCTATTCCCGCCCCGATCTTAGAAAAGATGGTGAAGCACTTTATTCAAGAACAAATTCAGGAAAAAATGCAAGGTCACGAGATAACGTTTCAGTTGATGATCGCAGGGGAAACACTTCGAAATCAGTTCAAAGCAGATCAATTGAAAGTACCCGCTCAGGTGCGGAAAGATCTTCAGGTACTAATGTTACAAGAAGGGTCACAGATTCTTCGGTAACCCAGGGAACTGAAAATGTGCGTAAGTCATCAACAGATACCGGCAGTAGAAATGTTGAAGAAAATTCTTCAGTAAAACAGAAAACAGGCAATTCTTCAGATTCTTCAGCGAAAGTTTCCAACAGGAATGTTTCAAAGACTCAGGAAGCTCCCCGTTCTGTTAGATCAGGAAGAACTTCCGGGCAAAGCCAAACCAAATCGGCTGTAAGTTCAAAAAGTTCGGGCAGCCAGTCAAGATCAGCTGTAAGTTCCGGTAACTCAGGCAGCAGTAACCGTTCATCCGGTTCACGAAACAGTTCCGGAAGTTCTTCATCCAGAAGCTCGGGACGCAGGTAAAAAATTTTGTTTTCTGTTTAATTTTGTTTTTTAAAATCGTAAGGTTTTAAGTTTTCCAGCCTTCGTTGTTTAACCACTGCGAAGGCTGTTTTTTTTGGACAAATTGATATGAACTGTTCAGGTAATTCAATACCAGCAAGGTTTTTAAAAATTCAGATAAAAAAAAGAGGTCGGAATTTGATCGCAAATTCAATCGATTAACTTTTAAAATAGGGTCTGCTGAAAATTTAAAATTTCTTTATGATTCAATCTGTTATGATTAAATTTCTCCCATTAGATGCAAGGTTATTCTTGAAATACAAACTATTTCCTTGCATTTATATTTCGGTGCGATGCACCTTTTTGATTTATTTTGACCTTGTATCTACAAAGATTTCGGTGCGCTGCACCCTTTAAATTAGCCACAGAGTGGCGAAATCTTTGTAGAAATCAAATTTACACCGTGAAAAGAAAGGTACAGAGTACCGAAATATAAAATGCATAATGAGTTTTTCAGCAAGCCCTAAAATAATCGATTGAATGAGATTAAAATGACCTCTTTTACTGTGTAGATCCCTGGATACTGATTACTATCGGGAGTAGTTGAATTTCTTATCCGCTCAGTTGACCGACGGAGTAATAACAAACTTGCGAAATTCCACCGGCCCGTGATCACCCTGGATCATAATTGGTCCGGGTTCTTCTTCTTTGCTGTCGAGCGAGCCACCTGTAATTCCGGGAATAGGACGGTTAGAAATAATTTCTATTCCATTTAGCACAACTGTAACATGGCGACCAACAAGTGTAACTTCATACGTTTGCCATTCTCCCGGTTTTTTAGCAGCGTAAACCGCCGGTGCTATAAAACCGTAGATTCCACCTAAACTAACAAGATCAGTTCTTCCTTTTGAATCTTCAATCTGAAGTTCATAGCGGCCCCGAAGATAAATTCCACTGTTACTTCCTTCGGGATACCTGAATTCAACACTGAGTTTGAAATCGTTAAATTTTTGGTTGCTAACCAGGTTGCCACCTGATTCAGTGTTAACCATTACACCATCTATCATTTGAAATTTGTTGTTCGCCGGAATTATCCACCGATCCATGTTATTGGTTAGCAAATTTAAGGGGTTACCCCAAATTGGCGGTTCTTTTCTTTCCAGCGACGGGGCCCGGACACCTGTCCATTCCAATTTATTACCAGCAAGCATTTTATAACCCGAGAGTTTATCATCTTTTAAAGTAAATTCAAAATAAATATCATCTATATCCATCCACTGCGGAGGAATGGTAAAATGATATTTATCCGCACTGGCATCATAGATTACTTTTGCTATTGGCCTTGCACTACCTTCGTATCCCACATAATATCCAACAAGAGTGGAAAAGCCTGATAATTTAACCTCGAGCCATCCTGGGAAACCATCTGAAGCCATTAATCCGTGTCTGAAAAGTCCGAGATTCTCAATCTGAACTGAAGTCATATTTATGGTAAGATCCCACTTGCCAATTAATGGCGAGTCACTTTCAACGCGTTGTGCCTGCACATGAACGAAACCAGTTAGAGTAAATACAAATAATAAGATGAATGTTTTTAATTTTTTCATAGCATATCTATTTTTTGATTAGTAAAAGAACAATTTTGTCATTATAAACACAAATCTACTTAAAAACAGTATTTGAATGATTAACGCACATCCAAATTCTCAATTAAAGTATCCTTATTATGAATGGATTTAGGGTCTGTTTGTTTATTTTTTTATGACTTTCCCAGTACTATTGACTCAAAAAACCGGGCATAAAAAAAGGTCAACCAATATCGATTGATCTTTTCAGCTCCCTGACAGTTGGAATTTGCTACCAAAATTTTAATTTTCGTCAATAATTTCTACTATTTGCGGATATAATTCAGGTATCTTATTCTTAACCACATCCCATACAATGGAATAGTTAACACCCATGTAATCATGAATTAATTTATCCCTCATTCCTGCCATATCTTTCCACTTAATTGAATTCCATCTGTATTTAAAATCAGCAGGAATTTTCTTTGTTGCTTCTCCAATAATTTCAAGACTCCGCACAATAGCTCGTTTCAGAGTTTCATCTGAAAGAAATTCATTTTTGGAAAAATCTTCGGGAATAACCGAAAGAATAAATGAACATTCATCCCGAATATGCTTCAAATATTCAATTGGCTCTTTATACATATTGAACCTCGTTTAGAATTTTTGGACCAATGTATGGACTTAGACCATTTTTTGTAACCACTTCAACCCTAATGTTTTTAAATAGCTTCTCTAATAATTCATAAACAGCCATATAATTGTCAAAAGTTTCTTTTTCAGGATCGAAATCAATGAGAATATCAATATCACTTTGTTCTGTTTGTTCATTTCGAACATACGAACCAAATAAACCAAGCTGTCTGATTCCTTTTGCAGAAAGATCTGCTTTTTTAGATTTTAAAGTAGATAATATGTATTCTTTATTTGTCATTTCAATAACAAATATAGGAAATCTAATTAATATGAAATTTTGATTCTCTTGTGGTATAAAAAAAGAAAAGCGTTACATGAAACTCATATAACGCTAATACTTTTATACTGGTGGCTCCCCAGGTAGGACTTGAACCTACGACCTACGGATTAACAGTCCGCCGCTCTAACCAACTGAGCTACTAGGGAAAATATGTTTTTTTTGAACGTTTGCTTTTTCTAAAAGCGTTGCAAAAATAACAGCTTTTCCTAAAAGAAAAAATTTTTTCAAAAAAATCTTCAAAATACATTCAACGGCTTAATATTCGGCAATTATTACCTTATTCAATTTGTCAAATAAGCACGAAAAAACATTGACATACCTTAAAATCAGCAAAAATATTATCTTTAACAAATACAAAAAACGATCATTTATCACGATATGAAACTGAAAAATTTACTCCTGATTGTGCTGATAGCCAAATGTATATTGTTCGCCGGGATCAATAGTTTTGCCCAAACTTTTTCTGTTGAAGTACAATTGAAAAACCAGCCTGATAACAAAATCGTTTTCGGGTCGGTAAAAGGAGACGATTTTACTGCAATCGACAGTACTTCGTTAAAACAATCGTTCGGAAAGATAAAATTCTCATTCCCCGAAAATGCGCACCCTGGCGTTTACCGCATTAACCTGGGCACAACTACAGCAGGGAAAATTTTAAACGAACCGCCTCAGATTTTTGATTTTATTTTTGATAACGAGAACCTTGTTTTTGACACCGATTTTAAAGCGCCGGTTGATAATTTGAAGATAATCAAGTCAAAAGAAAATACTGCATGGTTTGGTTTTTTAGCCAAAGACAAAGTAATCAGGCAAAATATTGAAACGCTGACAGTCGAAATTGACAATTACTGGATGAAAGGCGATACAACTAAAGTGATAAACAAAGCCAATGAATTCAACCAGCTTCAAATGGAACGCGATATGTTTATTTCAAAAACACTCGACGAAAACAGGGGTCTGTTTGCTTCTTTAATGATTAAAAATCTACGAGAACCGCTTCTCGACGGTTATTTAACACCACATGAACGCAAACAGGCATATAAAAAAGAATTCTTTAAAAGCGTTGATTTTACAGATCCTTTACTGATCAATTCATCAATTTATACCGACAATATTTTTAAATATCTTGTCAATTACAATCAGTATGATTTTACGCAGAAACAGCGGGAAGCTGAATATATAAAAGCGCTTGATATGATTGTACCGAATATAAAATCAAACGATGAAGTTTACAGGTTTTTGATGACATATCTGGTTCATGGTTTTGAGGTTTTGCAAATGGATAACGTTATCAGCTATATTTCAAAAAAATATAATTTTCCACAGTGATGAGGAAAGTTTAAAGTTTAAAGTTCAAAATTGGATTCTGCCGGTATTTTTACAATAGGCTCCGATAGCTGTCAGGGGTTGGAATCCTTCTCATTTACCTCCCCACTTACAGGAAAGTTTTAAAATCCTCCAATCATTACAATATCACAAGTTTCATTTCAATACAACGATTAAGTATTATTTTAGCCAAAAATTTAAAGATATGATTCCAAAAATTTCACAAATAGCAAAACTGCAAAAGAATACTTCAACTGCCATAATCATTGATAATCAGGATCAATTTACACTATCTGGTTTTACCGTTGAAGAAAAAAACTATGTAATCCGGAAATTGGAAAAGGCTAACGATTGCGTTGTAAACAAGTATCCGGCAGTGCATTTCTTTTTCAAACCAAAAAATGAAAAAGAAAACCATATTGAAATTGAAGAAGCACGGAAAGCCGGTTCAAAACTATTCGAAATTCTGAAGGAAGAGAAAATTGAATCAGTTCAAATTGAGGATTTCAGCAGTTTGGAATTGGGTTTGGCATTTATCGAAGGTTTGCTTTTATCGTGTTATTCATTTGAAAAATACAAAAAAGAAAAGGACGATTTTCTTCTTGAAAACATTTTTATTGTAAAAGGCAATATCTCTGAAATTCAAATCGAAGAAATCATAAATCTAACACAATCAGTTTTTTATGCCCGAAACCTTGTGAATGAACCACTTTCATATTTAACGGCACTTCAATTTTCGAAAGAGATCGAAAATATGGGCGAAGAAGCAGGTTTTGAAGTTGAAGTTTTTTATAAACAGAAAATTGAAGCCCTGAAAATGGGTGGATTGCTTGCGGTTAACAAGGGGAGTATCGACCCGCCAACATTTACAATTTTAGAGTGGAACCCCGAAAATGCAATAAATTCAAAACCAATAATTTTGGTTGGAAAAGGTGTTGTTTTCGATACGGGTGGTTTGAGTTTAAAACCTACGCCAAAATCGATGGATTATATGAAATGTGATATGGCCGGAGCAGCTGTTGTGGCTGCAACAATTTATGCGCTTGCCAAAAACAAAGTTGCTGTGCATGTAATTGGCCTTGTTCCGGCTACCGATAACCGTCCCGATGGAAATGCCTATGTGCCGGGCGATGTAATAACAATGTTTGATGGTACAACAGTTGAAATAAAAAATACAGATGCAGAAGGCCGGCTGATTTTGGCTGACGCTTTAAGTTACGCTAAAAAATATGAGCCTGAATTGGTTATCGATATTGCAACTTTAACAGGCGCTGCTGATATTGTTGCCGGTAAATATGCTTCAGTTGTGATGGGCAACACAAAAGCTTACCTTCAAATTTTGAAAGACACAGGAAATGAAACCTACGAGCGATTGATAGAAGTTCCGCTTTGGGACGAATACGCGCTACCATTAAAATCTTCAATTGCCGATTTGAACAACCTCGGTTCCCGTGAAGCTCAATCAACAATAGCAGGAAAATTCCTTGAACATTTTACAGGATACAACTGGATGCATCTCGATACCGCCGGAACTCCTTTCCTCGATGAAAAAGATAGTTACCGACCGATTGGTGGAACTGGTTTTGGCGCCCGGCTGCTTTATAACTTTTTGAAAAAAATCAATTAAAAAATTAACTTTGCGGCTCTTTAAAAGGAATTTCGATCAATAAGAAACTGAACAAAATGGGAAATCAGGATACAATCAAAGTAGGTATTACACAAGGCGATATAAATGGGATTGGTTACGAAGTGATTATTAAAACACTGATGGAACCACACATGATAGAAATGTGTACACCAATTATTTATGGTTCGCCAAAAGTTGCAGCCTACCACCGCAAAGCGCTAAATGTCGATAATTTGAGTTTTAACCATATCCGAAATGCAAATGAAGCTCATTCAAAACGGGTCAACATTATCAACTGTATTGATGATAATGTGCGGGTTGAACTCGGGAAATCGACACGCGAAGCCGGTGAATCTTCGTTCAACGCACTGGATGCAGCTTGTACCGATCTGGAACAAGGGCTGATTGACGTGGTGGTTACCGCCCCAATCAACAAAGACAACATTCAAAGTGAACATTTTAATTTTCCCGGGCACACCGAATATTTGGCACAGCGGTTTAAAACAAACAATTATGTAATGTTGATGGTTAGCGAAACCATGAAAATGGGAGTTGTTACCACGCACATGCCACTTTCAGAAGTTGCAAAAAATATAACGAAGGAAGCAATCCTTTCAAAGCTCAGGATAATTTCACACTCGCTGCAGCAGGATTTTTCGATAACAAAACCGCGCATTGCTGTTTTTGGGCTAAACCCGCATGCTGGCGACAACGGTTTGCTTGGTAACGAGGAAATTGACATTATACTTCCAGCAATTCTTCAGGCAAAAAAAGAAGGGATAATCGCGTTGGGACCGTATCCGGCAGATGGATTTTTTGGTTCCGAAGATTACAGAAAATTTGATGCAATACTTGCCATGTACCACGATCAGGGTTTGATCCCTTTCAAAATGGCATCTTTCGAACATGGCGTGAATTATACTGCAGGGTTGCCGATTATCCGCACTTCGCCGGCTCATGGCACTGCATATTCTATTGCAGGAGAAGACAAAGCTTCGCCGGAATCGTTCCGTCAGGCTTTGTATCTGGCAGTCGATATTTTTAAAAACCGTTTAATCCATGAAGAAATAAGTAAAAATCCACTTAAAACATATAATGTTAATCCAAATCAGGTGGATGAAAGTGTGAATTTTGAAGAGGACGACGATCACAATTAAAGAGAATAAAAATGTACGAGTTTATCCGGGGGATTATTGTCGAACGAAATCCGGCGCACATTATTTTTGAAGCCGGTGGTGTTGGCTATTTCATCAATATTTCTTTAAATACTTACAGTAAATTCAACAACAAAAAAGAGGGTTTAATTTATCTGCACCAGGTTATTCGCGATGATGCTCATGTTTTGTACGGTTTTGCCGACAAAAGTGAGCGCGATCTTTTCAGAAACCTGATTTCAGTAAACGGGGTTGGATCAAGTACGGCAATCATGATGCTTTCATCGCTGACACCTGACGAAATAGCCGTTGCCGTTACAACAGAAAATGTTGCAGTGCTGAAAGCTGTAAAAGGAATCGGTATTAAAACTGCCCAGCGTATCATTATAGATTTAAAGGATAAACTCGGAAAATTGTACGAAACCGACCAAATTTTCCTTTCGCCAAACAATACTATTCTAAATGAATCGTTATC
>Ga0351841_1038_pt1 | contig 20506 bp, 15 predicted proteins | sample BONcelHFGM3001E6_FD_206884 | JGI IMG/M metagenome (GOLD analysis project Ga0351841, IMG submission 206884) | Enriched cells from coal bed in the Powder River Basin, Montana, United States - BONCAT cells FGM rep1 HSBNCT.FGM.300.1.E6 ...
TGCAATATCCCGATATGGGAACAATAACCGCTGGCGGAACCTATGATGTATATTCAAGGGTATATATGGCAGGTGTTACTGAACCTGCTGGTCAGGGCGCAAATATCAGCGCATGGATCGGCTACAGCACCACAAACACCAACCCCAATACATGGACAAACTGGGTTGCAGCAGATTACAATACAGACGACTTTAACAATGGTGAATACATGGCAACTCTGGGATCAGGTTTAACTTCCGGGACCTATTATTATGCCAGTCGTTTTCAATATAAAGACCTGGGCTACGTTTATGGCGGATTTAACGGCGGATTCTGGGATGGCAGTACAAATGTTTCGGGCGTGCTTACCGTTGAAGCAGCGCCTGTGGTCATTCCTGATGTTATCATCAGTGAAGTTTATGGCGGTGGCGGTAACGCTGGTGCTGACTATAAAAATGACTTTATTGAACTGTATAATACAACTGACTCGCCTGTTAATATAGGCGGGTGGAGTGTTCAGTACTATTCAGCGACCGGAACTGGCACTGCAACAGCAGCTAATATGTTTGTAATCCCCTCAGGTAGCATAATTAAACCCAAAGCTCATTTCCTGATACAGGCTGCTGAAGGTACAGGCGGTACATTGGATCTGCCTACGCCTGATGCCATATGCACTATTGGAATGGGAGGAACTGGTGGTAAGGTTATTCTATACACAACCGATGCAGCCCAGGCGATAAGCTCCACTGACCTTACAAGCATCACAGGAAATCCAAACTTTAAGGATTATGTACCTTATGGAACAACCGCTATTCCGGTGTGGGGTAGCGCGACAGTTGCAGTTACTAACGCAACATCTGCTTCACGTATTGCTGGCTCTGAGACATATGCCTATACACAAAACATAGGAAACGATTTTGAAGTAATTGCTCCAAATCCACGGAACTCACAACAGAGTTATCGCAGTATTGCCGATGGTTTATGGGCTGATCTCGCTACCTGGGAAACTTTCTTCCGTGGAACTGATTGGATTGATGCTGTAGCATTGCCATTAGCAACCGATGATGTTCTTGTAAATCACACCATAAACATTTCTTCGTTTGCCAATTGTAAAAATTTGGTTATTGGAACAGGATCTCTTTCTGTCGCAAATGGTGGCTCCTTTATACCAACAGGTACCGTTACCGGTGATGTTACAGTTCTCCGGAATATTGCCGGACTTAATCAATATCACTTCCTCTCTTCACCAATCAGCAATGCAGCCCTGGGTAATGTTTTCCCTGCGGGTGATGTGCTTAATATTTATCTCCGCGAATATAATGAAGCAACAGGCAACTGGGTAAATCTTGCCATTCCCGCTACCTTGGAGAATGGTAAGGGTTACAGTTTCTTTATGGATATCGCAAACACCACAGCTACTTTCACAGGAACTTTGAATAATTCTAACGTATTGCCTATGATGTCAAATTCAGGAACTTCGGGCAACACCAACTATGACGGATGGAACCTGCTGGGCAATCCTTTTGCTTCTGCGATTCAATGGGGGCTTGGTAGCTGGGCGCTGAACAACGTAAACAATGAAGTTCATGTGTGGAGCAACGGCGTTTACCTTTCGTATGCCGGCGGTACAGGAAGTCTTACCGATGGTATTATCCCCGCGCAGCAGGGTTTCTTTGTAAAAGCCAACGCTCCGGTGCCTTCGCTGACTATACCAACAGCTTCAAGGTTGCACAGCAGTCAGGGATTTTATAAGAATAATATTGCTGATCTGCTCAGACTGGATGTTTCGGACAATTCAACTTATACAGATGCAACTTTCGTAAGGTTTAACTATGATGCAACAGAGGAATTCGACCAGGCATTTGATGCCCACAAACTCGATAACGATGAAGCAGCACCTATGCTTTACACCATGCACGGCGAAACACGTTTCAGCATCAATACCTTGAAATCGATTTCTGAAACTCCTGAAGTGCCTGTTTATTTCAAAGCCGGTGCCGATGGAGAATATACCATCAATGCTTCGGGCATGGAATCGTTTGAAAATCGTATCATCTACCTTACCGACCTCCTCACTGGCCTGCGTCAGGATCTGCGTGAGAATCCGGTGTATGCTTTCAATGCTTCTACCGGCGACGATGCAAACCGCTTTAAACTTTCATTTGCTACTGTTGGAATCGGAGAACAGCCCGGCCTCAACATCGGAGTGTATGCTGCTAACGGAGAAATTCGTCTGCAACTCCCCGAAGCCATGCGTGGAACAGTAAATGTGGCCAGTCTTTCAGGTCAGATATTGCTCAGCCGCAATTTCAGTGCAAGCGGAGAGTTTGGCATCCGTACACAGTTGCCTGCAGGAATCTATCTGGTAACAGTGGTCACAGATCAAGGCATTGCCACACGTAAAGTATTCATCAACTAAAAAATTGTAATCAGATCCCGGTTTAACCGCCGGGATCGTTTACCCCAAAACCGAAAAAATATGAAAAAGAAAATTATAACCCTTGTTGCAGTGATTTTGATGGCCCTGGCTCCTTCAATATTGATTTTCGCACAACCCAATCCCGGACAAAACTCTGGCAGTACCCCTGTTGGTGGCGGCCCCATTGGTGGTAATGCACCAATTGGTGGAGGACTGGCTATTATGCTGTTTCTGGGCGCTGCTTATGCCGGGAAGAAAGCGTATGACGCTCAATCGCAGAATTAGAGAGCGGAGCGAGCTTTAGTTTTGATTTGAGAGTCGTTTCCCGATCTGGCCGACAAGGGGGCGGGGAGATGGGGAGAGGTTGCAATATCCAATATCCAATATAATTTCTCTCGTTATCGCTTCGCACTCCTGAAACAAGTAATTTCCAATTCTCCATTAATAACAGACCTGACAAGTCTTCATCCGACTTGTGAGGTCTTCTTGTTTTTATATGGCGAAGAAAGCGATTGAATCCCGATGACCCCTGACAGGGTTACGATCCCTTTCAAAATGGGCAGCCTGGCGGATGCACGCTAACATATGGATAGTTAGCAAAACCCTGTCAGGGGTTGTGTGGGAGTCGGACAAGCCCCAACTTGTCAGGTTTTTTGTTTTATTATGGTGAAGAGTACGCTTGAATCGAATAACAAATTGACCTGACAAGACTTGCGCCGCCGGGCTTTATTTTCAGCCCTGATAGTTTTTTCCTCTGGCTGCTTCCGCGCTTTCCCTGACGCGTGGCGCAACCCACTTAGCCGAACGCTGGTAGTTTTTTTCGAAAGGACAAATAATATCCGCAAATAAGAGCTAAGATTTTCAGTATCCGCGGGGCGACCTACTAAAATTGACCACCGGAAGCTTTGTTTTATAATCTTAAAACCTTATCAATAAATTCATTAAGGTCAAGTTACAGGCAGTTGTCCTGAAGGCCAGGGAGTATAACAAATCTGCCTCATTGCACCTTCTTCTCTCTCTCCCCGCAACCATACATACCCGTCAACGCATCAGATAATTTTTTATATCACAGTAAAATAAATGCCCGAAATGAGTTACTTTCTGTAAAATAAAATATTAATTTTGACACCTTTCTTGATTTTGAGGTAAAAATGCAGCAATTACATGGCTTGTAGCGGCTGTATTTTCATTTTGAATTGTTAATTAATTTTTCATTTTGGTTTTAGATTCAAACCACCTTGCGTTGAATTCAAAATGGTTTATTGTTTTGTAGTTCTGTTTTTAATCAGATTCTGAATTTTATTAACTCAGTTTTATTTTATGAAGGCAGTCAATATCATACTGAAAGGAGAACCGCACAAGAGTGGTTTAAGGCATTTTTTCATTGCAAAAGCGAAGGAATCAGGCATAAACGGATACATCAATTACCGTCAGCAGGGCGAAGAGTTGTTTATTCATGCCGAAGGCAGCACAGAGGCATTAAATCAGTATTTATTTTGGTTACACAACCGGATTGCGGAATTGCAGGTTATAATGGAGTACATTCCGGCATCAATTTTTGAATGTCAGAATTTTCAAATCGTCTGCGATTCTTCATTACTGGAGGAGGTTTCGCCTGAAGAATACAGCAAGGCAACATTTATTGAATCAGTCAACCCGGATGAAATAGAAATTGAAAGCAAAACACCGTTCTCAGAATGGATTCGCACCCCCATCAGGGCGGGTGTCAGCCGTATGCTTGTGCGGCTTAAACTTGCCGGACTTTTTTAAATTCACAACAAATTTTCCTTCGATACCGCGCGTCGTTAGCGTTCGTCGTTAGCGCGCGCACCCAGATGCCTGCATTGTAGATTTTCCATATCTCCAAACCTTTACCCGCAACATGTGTTTATGCTATTCTGATATCAGTTATTGCGCACGTTTTATACAAAAAACACCAGCAAGAGCATACCTAATTGCAACCCGCTATGAAAACCAAACTCGAACTTCAAAAAGTCAAAGTGCTGCGCCAAACCGAAATTTCACCAGGTGTATTTGTACTCTCATTTCCCCGTCCATGGGATTTTGTTGCCGGTCAGGTGATTGGCATCAGCTCGCGCGAAACCGAAGATGCCCGCCTTTACAGCATCGCCAGTGGTGAGCTCGACGATGAAGTGGATATTCTTTACAACATTAACCCCGAAGGCAAATTAACTCCCTGGATGTCGAGGCTGAATACCGCCGATTCCATATGGGTGAGCAAACCTTTCGGATCATTTACCGGTGCAGCCGGACCCGCGTACTGGATTGCTTCGGGCACTGGAATTGCCCCTTTTCGTTCCATGTTCCGCACGGGGCTGACTGCCGGCAAAAAGCTTCTGCATGGTGGCCGGGATTTGAAAACATTTTATTTTGAAGATGAATTTCATGAGGGCTTGGGCAATGATTATGTACGTTGCTCTTCGCGTGAAGCAGGCTCCGGAGCATACCACGGAAGGCTTACCAAATACCTGACCGATTGCGGAACGCTTCCCATAGATGAATTATATTACCTTTGCGGCAGCGCCGAAATGGTGGTCGAAGTACGCGATATCCTTATCGCACGGGGCATTCCATTCGACAATATCATCTCAGAAATCTATTTTTAAGGATCAGCATGCAAAAAGAAACCCTTTTCGGGAAAACACTCAACGAACTTAAGCAAATTTCCATTGAACTGGAACTGCCTGCCTACACAGGAGGACAGATCGCTTATTGGCTCTACAAAACCGATGTGACTGCGTTCGATGAAATGACAAATATCTCGAAAAAGGTTCGTGGATTGCTTGAAGAAAAGTATGACTTCGGGGTGAAAGCACCAGCTAAAGTGAGTGAATCAACTGACGGCACAAAAAAATACCTCTTCACCACCGGAACCGGTAAGTTTATTGAAGCAGCCTATATCCCTGATGGCAAACGACATACATTGTGTGTTTCGTCGCAGGTAGGCTGCAAAATGGGTTGCCTTTTCTGCATGACCGGAAAGCAGGGATTTCAGGGACATCTTAGTCCCGGCGAAATTCTGAATCAGGTGCGCAGCATCGCCGAGCGAAAGCAGATCACCAATATTGTTTATATGGGCATGGGTGAGCCTTTTGATAACCTCGATGCCGTAATGAGCAGTCTGGAGATCTTAACCGCCGAATACGGATTTGCCATCAGTGTGCGCAAAGTAACGGTTTCAACCATTGGAATAGTGCCTGCCATGAAGGTATTTCTCGAAAAGAGCAAATGCAATCTGGCCGTGAGTCTTCACACACCGTTTGAAGATGAGCGCCGCCGGCTGATGCCCATTCAGAATGTTTATCCCCTGAAGGATGTCATTTCAACCATTCAGGCATTTGATCTGGGAAAATACCGCAGGGTTTCCTTCGAATACATCATGTTTAAAGGAGTAAACGATTCGCGTCGCCATGTTAATGAGCTGGCCCGCTTGCTCAATAAAGTCAGAAGCCGCATCAACCTTATAAGGTTTCATCCCATTCCGGGAACTCCGTTGGAATGTTCGGATGAAGCAGCCATCGCCGATTTTCAGCAGGCACTGAATGATAAAGGAATTGTGACCACCCTCAGGGCTTCGCGCGGCCAGGATATTGAAGCTGCCTGTGGTCTGCTCTCTACAAAGGAGCTGGTTAAAATGCAGCAGTCTGATTAGCAAAATCTTACACCATTACGATTTAACAGGTTTTCATGCATGATTTTACCGTCGGAAATCCGGCACGCCTTATTTTTAAGTTTGCTACCCCTATGTTGCTGGGCAATGTGTTTCAGCAGTTGTATAATGTTGCCGACAGCATTATTGTAGGGAAATTCCTTGGCAAAGAAGCGCTGGCTGCTGTGGGTGCGTCTTTTCCGCTGATTTTCATGCTTGTGGGGTTCATAATTGGTATTGCTTCGGGTTCAACCATCATTATTGCACAATATTTCGGAGCAAAGGATATGGTTAAAGTGCGTAAAAGCATCGACACCATGTATATTTTCCTGTTTTTTGCCTCGCTTGTAGTCGGTGTGCTGGGTATCGTTTTCAGCGAATCAATTTTTCGTTTGATCCGTTTGCCCGAAGAAGTAATTCCTCAGGCGGCCCTTTACATGCAGGTTTACCTTACCGGAATACTCTTTTTCTTTGGTTTTAACGGTGTAAGTGCCATACTCCGCGGGCTTGGCGATTCAAAAACTCCACTCTATTTTCTGATTATTTCCACAGTCACTAACATCCTGTTTGATCTGCTTTTTGTGATCGTCTTTAAATGGGGGATAGCAGGTGCTGCTTTTGCGACTGTTCTTTCGCAGGCCGGAGCATTTGTTACCCTTGTTATTTATCTAAACCATCGGCATCCTGTTATCAATCTTTCGTGGCGGAAATTCGACTGGGATCGCGAAATTTTCAGGTCAAGCATCCGGATTGGCGTTCCTACAGGATTTCAGCAGACTTTTGTTTCGCTGGGAATGCTGGCTTTACTCAGAATTGTGAACGATTACGGCACAGATACCGTTGCTGCATACAGTGTAGCCGTTCGCATTGATGGACTGGCGGCCCTTCCGGCCATGAACTTTGGTCAGGCATTGTCAACCTATACCGGGCAAAACATCGGTGCAAACCGGATATTTCGTGTAAAACAAGGCCTTATCGCCACCATGAATATGTCGGGGATAGTAGCCATTGTGACTTCGATACTTATCATGTTGTTCCGCACCGAAATGATGACATTATTTACAAACGATTTAAATGTAATTGCGATCGGAGCCCGTTATCTGCTGATTGTAAGTGGATTTTATCTGTTCTTTAGCAGTATGTTTGTCATTGGCGGTGTAATGCGCGGCGCCGGCGACACCATTGTTCCTATGTTTATCACACTTTTCTCCTTATGGATTATCCGCATTCCGCTTGCCGCGATTCTCTCAAAACGCATTGGTGTTGACGGCATCTGGTGGGCCATTCCGCTGGCCTGGTTTATGGGAATGACGCTTTCGTATATCTATTACAAAAAGGGAAAATGGAAAACCAAGGGAGTGGTGAAATGGTAGGTGAAGGGCAAAGGGGAATTTCTAATTTCCAATTTCTAATTTCTAATTTCTGGCCTCTGAGCATTTCGAAGGAGAATTTCTAATTTCCAATTTCTAATTTCCAATTTCTAACCATTAGAGATTGCCGAACGATTTTTCGAACGACCGAAGGGAGTAACCAATGTGGCTGAGCGGCATTTGCAATGCCGCTCTGAACACTGGATAATTTGCAATTATCCAAAAGTGCTGTTAAAAGAACTGACCAGCAGGGTAATTATTATGAATTAAAAATTCAATGGTGCTCAAATCGGAATTGCAACCTATGCCGCCTTTGCGGACGAGCTCAGCCTAGCTAAATTCTGCTTAACCGGGCAATTTCTAATTACTGATTTCTCAGGATCAGATTGTTCATTTCGGATTTCCGTCGTCCACCCTCCGACCTCTGATTTCTGACCTCCGACCTCTGATTTCCAAACGCCGAACTCCGCCCTCCGCCTCTGCCCTCCGACCTCTGATTTCCGCCCTCCGACCTCTGATTTCCGCCCTCCGACCACTGCCCTCCGACCTCTGACTTCACTCCCAAAACCCATACGCATACCTCAAGGTATAATGCTGTCCAGGTCTGTTCATCGCGGCTTCCATCATCACTTCGGTGCTTACAACCCTGTTATTTTCATCAAACTGCCGTTCAATACGGGCAATGATGTCTCCATTGGTGTTTTTTTCTTCCAGCAATATATTGTTTCCCTGCTCATCATAAGTAAATTCTGAACTGGTTTTGCCCAGTCTGGTTTCTTCTTCAGTTCGCAAAGCGCGGCTGTTTTCGTCAATGGTAATGATGCTTCGCGCAATAAGGTTGCCTTTGGTGTCGTAGCGTTTTTCCTGAATCATATTTCCATTCTCATCAAATATGAAAACTGCACGATGTTGCATGCCCTCACTGAATCTCAGTTCTTCGGTTTCAGAAAGTTTGCCTTCGTCAGAATAAGAATGATTTCTAACCAACTCAGCTTCACCATACTCATTGTAAAATTCTTCTCTTTCCAGTTTACCGCCATTGTATAGCCACAGATATTTTTCGCCTTCTTCGCCATCTCCATCGGTAGTCAGTTTCATTACCGGATGACCGTTTTCGTAGGTATAAGTGATCTGATCGGGTTCGCCGTCCTGATAATGGCGAAATTCACGGATCAATAATCCTGTTTCATCAAATTCGCGGGTAGTACGCTCTGCAACTTCACCTTCGAGCTCCAGAATTTCTTCTGTGGGATGCCCGTTTTTGTATCTGGTAATGACTCTTTCTTCAGGATCACCGGATGGTGAAAAAGTAATTCGCTCGGTTTCATGTCCCGATTCATCGTAAAAAGTCTGGCTGATAAGTGATTCGTCCATCAGTGATCCCTCTTCATCCGGATCGGTTAGCATGACATTGGTTCGGTATAGCTCAATCGATTTGATCTTCTTTTCCATCTTAAGTTGAATTTCGTGCAAAATAAATCAAAACAATGGAATTAATGAGAAAAACATTTTGGATTTCGGATTTTGGATTTCGGATTTCGGATTTTTTTCGCAAGCTATTAGGATTGGATTTTAGATTTTGGATTTTGGATTTCGTTTTTTTTTCCGCTAGCTATCAGGATCGGATTTCGGATTTCGAATTTTGGATTACTTTTTCTCTAGCAAGCAGAATCGGATTGACCTGACAAGTTTTCTTCCAACTTGTGAGGTCTTCTTGTTTATTTTTGTATTCAGTCCGCTGGCAATCACAGTCACCGACCTTTGCCATTTGACCTCTGACTTCTGAAACTCTGACCTCCGACCTCCGACCTCTGCCATTTAACTTCTGACTTCTGACTTGTCAACGTCATTTAGGCATTTACAACTTCTGACCTCCGACTTCCGACCTCTGACTTCCGACTTCTGCCTTCTGACCTCCGACCTCCGACCTCCGACCTCTGACTTCTGACCTCCGACCTCCGACCTCACCACTCATTATTGCTTTCCCAGGCCTTACCCGGTAGTTTTTCGAGGGCTTTAATCAGTTGATGTTGTGTGATTACCCCATTCGGATTGACATTATAACCGGCTTCCTTCAGGCATCTCACCACCCAGGTATTACATGTATTAAAAATATGATACTTCCCTTTGGCTTTAAAATAATTGGTTGAAGCTTTATAGATATTGCTTTCGATCAGATTACCCTTTTCATCCCTTTCAAAGCCTGATGAGATAATGCGGCACAAAGACGAAAATTCTGTAGGAGTGGCGTCAATTCTTTTCAGAAAGGTTTCGCCTCCATATAACTTTAAGGGATGAACGTTAAACGGAACAATATGAATAACACTCGATGTGGGGAAAAGTGCTGCCCTGACTGCCAAAGCTGGTGAATCTTCTTCATCCTGATAAAAATGTTCGTCGCCCCAGCCAATGTCAACGAAGGTATAGCGGAGGTAATTCACCACTTCGGGCCAGTCTTCGGGCGAAACATCTTTGGTCCGCAGCACTATTCCGGTATGCCACCCTGCCTGTAAAACAAAAAACTCAATGCTTTCTCCGGCATTGATTTTTTCTGACTTACTATCTGATTGTTTGAAAGCAACGCCAAAACCTGTTGTCAGTTTAAACGAAAAACTGAAAATCAGAATCATAAAAAGCCGGTATGTCAAATTGCCCGATTTCATTGGATTCTTTTCAAGAGTAAGGTTGCACAGTTGCTGAAGGGTGAGTTTACAGGATACAGCTCCGGATTTTCACCATTCATTGATTCAACAACTGACAAAATAGCGTCTTTCATTTGACCGGTGATTTATGCAAAACAAATATACCGAAAAGAATTTTAGATTTCGGATTTCGGATTTCGGATTTCGGCCCTCTAGCAATCAGGGTCAGATATTGGATTGACCTGACAAGTTTTTCCGCCCGGGTCGGACAGGCTTCCAACTTGTAAGGTCTTCTTGATTTAATATGGAGAAGAGAACACATGAATCGAATAAATAAGTGACCTACCAAGTTTTCTTCCAACTTGTGAGGTCTTCTTGTTTTATTATGGCGAAGAAAGCGAATGAATCCCGATGACCCCTGACAGGGTTACGAGCCCTTTCAAAAAGGGTAGCCAGGCAGATGCGAGCTAACATACATATAGTTAGTAAAACCCTGTCAGGGGTGTTGTGGGAGTCAGACATTCTCCCATCTTGTAAGGTATTCTTGATTATATCTGGCGAAGAGAACGACTGAATCAATTACAAATTGACCTGACAAGTTTTCGTCCAACTTGTAAGGTCTTCTTATTCTATTTTTGTTTTCGGTCCGCTGGCAATCACAATCAGATTGTTCAATTCTCATCTCTCACCTCTCACCTCTCACCTCTGACATCCGACATCCGACATCCGAAATCCGAAATCCGACTTCCGAAATCCGACCTCCGACCTCCGAAATCCAACATCCGACCTCAACCTTTCTCACATTAATCATATTTTACTAATTTTGACACCTGAAGCTGACTGATCATTTTACCTACTCATAAATACACTCTAAAAATCAATGGCATGAGAAACTTTCTGATTTTCCTAATCCCCGCTATCCTTATGATGAGCAGTTGCAACCCAAAAGAAGAAAAGATCACCTATCCCGAAACCCTGAAAACCGATACTGTTTACGTGTATTTCGGTACAGAGGTTGCTGATCCTTACCGTTGGCTCGAAGATGACAATTCAGCCGAAACTGCTGCATGGGTTACTGCCCAGAATGATGTTACCGACGCGTATCTGGCAAAAATCCCTTACCGCGATCAGATCCGCGAACGCCTGACTGCTTTGTGGAATTATCCGCGTTATGGCGTTCCTTTCAAAAAAGGCGGTTATTATTTCTTCTTCAAAAACGATGGCATTCAGAATCAGAGTGTTCTGTACATTCAGGATTCACTGAAAGGTGAAGCCCGTGTTTTTCTTGATCCCAACAAGCTTTCCACAGATGGAACTACTTCATTGGGAACCTATTCTGTTTCGAAAGACGGAAAATATTTTGCCTATGCCATTTCAAAGGCAGGGTCGGACTGGAACGAAATTTATGTGATGGAAACGGCCACCGGCAAACAACTTACCGATAAGCTGGAATGGGTGAAATTTTCTGGCATTTCATGGCGTGGAAACGGATTCTACTATGGTCGCTACGATAAACCTGTCGGTGGAGGCGCGCTGTCCTCGAAAAACGAGTACAAAAAGGTTTATTATCATAACATCGGCGATTCTCAGGATAAGGATGTGCTCGTTTATGAGAACCGCAATTATCCGTTGCGTGGCTACGAAGTTGCAGCTACCGAAGACGGACGTTTCCTGGTGCTATACGAAACCGAAAGTACCAGTGGCAATGCATTGTATGTGAAGGATCTCAACAAACCCAATGCTGATTTTGTGAAAATTGCCGATGGTTTCCGTTTCGATTATTCTTTCATCGGCAATGATGGCGAAAAGTTTTATTTGCTCACCAATGATGCCGCTCCGAAATACAAACTGGTGGAAGTTGATCTGAAATCTCCTGCCGCAGCCAACTGGAAAACCATTATCCCTGAAAAGGAGGAAGTGCTAAAATCAGCCGAAGTTGCCGGTTTGCATATTGTTTCGCTTTACATGAAAGATGCCACCAGCAAAGCATTTGTGCACAAAATGGATGGTTCGCTGCTGCATGAAATTCTACTTCCCGGCCCAGGCACCATTGCCGGTTTTGAAGGCAACAAGGATGAAAACGAAGCATTTTACTCCTACACTTCCTTTACTTATCCATCCACAATTTTTAAATTTGACATTGCAGCAAACCAATCAGAAGTGCTTTATCAGTCAGAAATTGATTTCGATCCATCGCTTTACGAGTCGAAACAGATTTTTTACACCAGCAAGGATGGAACCAGAGTTCCTATGTTTATCGTTCACAAAGCAGGGATGAAGCTGGATGGCAACAATCCGGTTTACCTTTACGGATATGGCGGTTTTAACGTTAGCCTCACACCGACTTTCAGCGTTAGTCGTTTGCTTTTTATTGAGCAGGGCGGAGTTTTTGCAGTGCCCAATCTTCGTGGTGGCGGCGAATATGGCGAGGCATGGCACAGGGCTGGTACCAAATTGCAGAAGCAGAATGTGTTTGATGATTTTATCGCTGCCGCGGAATATCTGATTGCCGAAAAATACACCAAACCTGAGAAAATTGCCATTGCCGGCGGATCAAACGGTGGATTGCTTGTGGGTGCATGTATGACCCAGCGCCCCGATTTGTTTGCGGTTGCGCTTCCCGCAGTAGGTGTAATGGATATGCTTCGCTTTCATAAATTTACCATTGGCTGGGCCTGGACCGAAGATTACGGTTCAAGCGAAGATTCTGCTGAGTTTAAATATCTGCTCGGATATTCTCCGCTGCATAATCTCAAAGCCGGTACCTGCTATCCCGCAACGCTGGTAACCACCGCTGATCACGACGACAGGGTTGTGCCAGCGCACTCCTTCAAGTTTGCTGCCACACTTCAGGAGCATCAGAATTGCAATAAACCTGCCCTGATCCGCATTGAAACCAATGCCGGGCACGGAGCCGGAAAGCCCATTTCGAAAATGATTGATGAGGCAACCGACATCTGGGCATTCACCATGTACAATTTAGGGATGAAACCTGCGTTTAAGTAATCGACTGACATCAAATTCTTTTTTCCTGTATTGCCACTTTCACGGATAAATCCCGTGAAAGTGGTGTGCATGAAACAATACTTAATAAATTGCGCATATGAATAAAAATCAACATTTTGTCTTTTTGTTTGTCGCATTTTTTGTGATGGCATTCAACCCGCAGATCCTTGCTCAGTCAACCGTAAATACTGATGGTGAAAACCCATTACCGGCGGTTGATAGTCTGGCTACAATGCGATATATGCTCAATGAAGAGCGCACTAAGGTTGCTGTTCTTTCGCAACAGCTTGATTCTGTTCAGGGTAAAATAAAGTCAATCTCGGGTGATCTCGACCGCTTGAGGCAGCGCGAAAACGAACTTGTTCCACTGAATGAAGCGCTGAATCTCAAAATTATTGAACTGGGGGCAGAATTACATTCAAAAAATAATTTCCTGGAAGAGCAATTGCGCATTCAGAAAGAAAAGGAGCAACTATTTACCGAAAAAGAACAACTTTACAAAGATGCAATCAACAGCAGCATGATTGATAAGGTAAAGCTTGAAGGGCAGATTTCGGCAAAGGATTCACGACTCGATGGCAAAGAGCGCGAAATCGGGCTTCTGCAGCTCAGCATTGATGAAAAGAACCGCGATATACTCACCCGTAACAGCGAAATTCAGAAAATTATCTCGGATAAGGATATGGCAGACCGCCGCATCGATACCCTGCGTACAACACTAACCGAAGCAGAAAAGAGTCTGGTGAAAACCGGCGAACAGCTCAAATACACCGAACTCAAGCTGAAAGATTGTGAAGGACGTTATGCGAATGTCACCAACAAAAAGAAGAAAACACGTGTGGTGCAGGGATTTGCCATCAAAAACTACCGCACTCCTGATTTCGCTTTGGCGCCTAAGGATGCGAACAATCCGGGGGTTTATGTGATCACAAACAAAAATACCAGCAACATAGAATTTGATTATGTGACCGGCGCAAGTTTTATGCTGAAAGACCTCTCAAAACCCAATGCTGCACTCACTTACGATGTTGGATTTTTCCTCGGTTTTGGCGGAAACAATCTTTTCAAGAATTTCTATCTTGGTCCCAACTTCAAGCTGTTTGATGTGCTGCACGTCAACCTTGGCGCCAATGTGCGCGAATACGAAGCCCTGAAGGAAGGATTTAATGTTGGCGATCGGCTGGATGCAGGCATTGCCATTCCCACCACAAAAGAATGGAAAATTAAGCCTTACTTCGGCCTGACCTTTGATCTTGAGCTGCTGACGATGATTGGGAAAAGGTAGATGGATGTATTGAGTAAACGAAATAAATAAAGCACTTCGACTCTCAGTGTGACATTGGTGTTTTAACAGCGTTGTTGTATTTTAATAGATTCATTATCAATTGAATACGAAGTCATCCTGAGCGGAGTCGAGTGATAAACCGAACAATCTGTCTTTGTTAGCGGTTCCGATAGCTACCGGAACGAAGGATAAAACGAACTATTTTCAACCTGTTGCGGAAGGTTCTATCAACCATCTCACCTCACGCCCGCAAATTTGCCGGCTACCTGCTCATACGATGAGCCATCAGGGAAAATTGAAGGCGGCCCGAACTTTGGATTTGAAAGAAATTCATCGTCCTGCAGAGAAAGGATAAAGGATTTGAGTTCAGCTTTTTCAACCGGAGTCAGCTGCACTCCGCTTTCTGCCACATGGTGCATCAACGGATTTACCCAGGCCGACATTTTTACATCATGCGAATAGAAATCAATTACTTCATCAAGTGTCTGAAAACGGCCGTCGTGCATGTAAGGTCCGCCAAGAGCGATGTTGCGCAGTGTTGTTGCTTTGTAAGCTCCTTTGTCAAGTTCATTGCCTGAAATGGCATAGCGGTCGCGGGGATCGTTAAATTCAGTGTCTTTGCCGTTGTTGTAAAACAGATTGGTGGTGAAAAGCGGGTTTCCGCTGCTTCCGTGGCAATGGAAACAATCGGCACCTTCTTCGGTGGTGAAAAGGATAAAGCCATTGATTTCCTGCTGAGTAAGTTGTACCTCACCACGCATATACTTGTCGAATTTCGAATTGGCCGAGACAATGGTTCTTACAAACTGAGCAATGGCTTTGCTGATATTTTCCATGGTGACTCTGGTTGAGCCAAATGCCTTGAAGAACAGATCGGGATAACCCGTTGTCTGCTGAATCAGGGCTTTTGTGCGGTTGGTGTCACCATTCATTTCATGTGGAGCCAATACGCCCATCCATACCAGATCTTCGAGCCGGCGACGAGAAGGATCGGTGTTGGATTCATGAATCATGCCATTCCATAAGTAGCCATTCTGATTCCAGACAAGATTGACAAGCGGAAGTGGGACATGGGGAGTGGGAATGCCGGTTAGCCCGAAAGTTCGTCCTCCCTGAAAAACCGGATGGTCGATACCCGGCTCAAAATTGCGCGACTGAACATGACAACTTCCGCAGCTCATCAATGAGTCGAAGTGGGTACGCCCCGCAAGCCTTCCATCATAAAAGAGATATCGTCCCAGTTCAATGCCTTCAACAGTCAATGGATTGTTGTCAGGGATGTTAAGTTGAGTGGGAAAATATTTTGGTATCTGAAGTTCGTAAGGAGTGGGATTATGACTGACAGGAAGAGGGCCTTTGTCTCCGCATGAAAACAGAAATATCATAACAAAGATCAGTGCTGCCGGAAGGCTTTTTAAAGTCATTTTTTGTAGTGGCTGTTTAGTTTATAAAAGTACATATTAAAGTTATAAACCCTGATTGAAATCTGTGCCTTTTTTTATTTGATCAAGTGATCGGTTGTGATAAAAATGATAATGTTTGATTTGTTTTCAGGCTGATCCGTATTTATGAAGTTTCATTCTTACCAGCCATAAATTGTCAATGCTTTCATAATCAAACAACAAACAATTCTATGTATCCCCGATCAGCAATACTCAGCTTTATCTGTTTAAAAAACTTACATTTGCATCGGGGATAATTTATTATTAACTTTGTGCAAGCTGCTCATTATCAGCTAAGTGTTTTTAACGACTTTCGGAATGGATTTAAAAGTAGGAGATAAGGTTCGTTTTTTAAACGAAAAAGGGGGTGGCATAGTTACCCGAATTTTGAGTAATAATATGGTGAATGTAGCCATTGAGGAAGGTTTTGACCTTCCCGTTCTGGCATCGGATCTTATTAAGATTGAGCCGGCCGGAATGGCAGGCAGATTTTTCGACAGGCATTTGAATGTGGATGTTCCTGCGGTTTCTGCAACAAAGCCTGATACCACGCAACAATCTGCTTCTAACCCTTATGGCCAAAGCGAAGATTCGGAAGAAGAAAGAGTGAGCCCGCTTTATCGTCAGTCAGGAGCCATGAGTGCAGAAGGACTGTTCATTATTTATGTTCCTCAGGATCAGAAAATACTGATCACGGGTAAAGTTGATATTTACCTTGTAAACAATAGCCGCAATGATGTCTTGTATAGTTTTCTGCTGCGCGAACAAAACGACACCTATTCGGGTGTTGATTATGATGTAATACCTCCATACTCCAAAATAATCCTCGAAACCATTGAAAGAGATGATATTGAAGGCTGGTCAGAAGGTATTGTTCAGGCTTTGTTCCACAGTGAGGAATCAGGTGATGTGCTTGCCCCCTTGCATGCATCGTTCAAGGTAAAACCTGTAAGGTTCTATAAGGAAAGCAATTATCAGGATTTCAGATTGGCAGGGCAGAAGGCATTGGTGGTTTTGCTGGGCGATGTTGCAGGTCAGATGATTATTGAGAGTGAGGAAGCTTTGAAAGGAGTTGATCCGGCAGTAAAGCAGAAAGTATCAGCCATTGCCCCACCGGCATTTATCGATGTGCACAAAACCGGCTTCCGCGAGGCCGAGGTTGATCTTCATATTTCAGAGCTAAAGGAGGACTACTCCAAAATGAGCAACAGTGAAATTCTGCGTTATCAGCTTGATTATTTCTCCAGAATGCTCGAGAGTGCAATCAGCAATAACTATTACAAGGTGGTTTTCGTACATGGCATTGGCAACGGTACTTTGAAATCGGCTATAATTACCGCCATTTCTGAATACGACAATGTTGAGTTCCGCACGGCTCCTTTTGCAAAGTATGGAAATGGTGCTGTTGAAATTATAATTCACCGCAATTCCTGATTATTGGCGACCCCTGACAGGGTTACGAACCATTCATGAGGGGCGATCAGACAGATACCCGCGAACCTCCGGTCAGGTAGAGTAAAACCCTGTCAGGGGTTATCGTACCAGGGTTACGAACCCATCAAAGAGGCGCGATCAGACTTGATACACGTAACCTCATGTCAGACAGCAAAACCCTGTCATGGGTTGGCGTGTCTGCCAAAAGCAGCAATGTAAAAGTTTTACTACCTCTCAAAACCAAAAATCCTTTCTATTGCTTTGGTATCCAATTCTTTTATATCTTTGCCCCAACTTAGGTCTCTTAACGGAAACAGCAACGTGTTCTGTCGCTTCCTTTTGCAGAAGGGAAGAGGAAAGTCGGGGCAACACAGGGCGCCATACTTCCTAACGGGAAGGTTCCGCAGTCGGCGGAAACAGCAAGTGCCACAGAAAATAACCGCCTTGTCGCGACTTGTCGTGACGAGGTAAGGGTGAAAATGTGGGGTAAGAGCCCACGGCTCAGGTTGGTGACAATGTGAGCGGGTAAACCTTATGGGTTGAAAGACCAAATATACCGGAAGGTTCGGCCGCAAGGCAAAACAGGGGGCTGCCCGCTCCTTTCCGGGGGGTAGGTCGTTTGAGCCTGAAGGCAACTTCAGGCCTAGATAAATGACAGAAATTCTGCTTCGGCAGAAAACAGAACCCCGCTTATAGCGTTGCACGGCACCGTTTTCGCGAATTCCCGCTATGGCGGGAATTCGTGTTTTATGTCACCAAGGTTCAGTCCGGTTTATTGATAAATTATTTCATTTCAAGTCTGGTTTTCTCCCATCCCTCTGTCGAAAATTGCCGGAAAATCCGTACTTTTGTTACGTTTTAAAATCATCTGCATTTATGCAAAAAAACAACTACCACAAAATTTTACTGCAATCCCTCTTGATTTCTCTTTTTCTGCTGCCATTGTCTTTGCTGGCACAGAATCCTTTACCGAATCCAGGTTTCGAAAACTGGACCGATGGAGAGCCCGATGGCTGGAACACCATCAACCAAACAATTCTGGGGACAGTTTTTACTCCGGTTACCCGTGATGTAACAGATCCGCACAGCGGAACTTCCTGTGCAAAACTCGAAACCATTACTGAGGATGTCTTTATAGTTGGTCCGGTTACTTTACCAGGAATTGTTACATTGGGCACAATAACCCTCGATATTATAAATCAGACAGGTACCATTGATGGAGGTATTCCTGTTTCGGGATACCCCAGTGTGCTGCATGGCTGGTTTCGCTACCTTCCCGCAGCAGGTGATTCCTGCATAATGGGCATAGGGCTTTCGCGATGGAACGGAACTTCACGCGATACCATTGCGCTTTCCTATCTTACCATAGGTGGACAAAATCCCGATTGGCAAACGTTTGATGTGCCCATCGATTATCTGATTGCAGCCGAACCTGATACCATGAATGTTTTGTTCTTTTCATCCAACCTTCTTACCGGTTCACCGGTTTCAGGCAGTGCTCTCTGGATTGATGACCTTTCGGTTGATTTCAGTGCGGTTGATGCCGGAAATGTTATCCGTGAAAATAATATCAGCATTTTTCAGGTTGAAAATGGACGTTCAATTGTACTGAATACCCCCGATTTGCAGGGTGGCGAAATTCATCTGTATAGCCTCAATGGATCAATGCTGTTCAGAAAAGCTCAGAGCCCGGGAGTTTTTTCGCGGCAAATCGGACTGCCCCCACTTTCACAAGGCATTTATTTTGCACGCTTTATTTCTGATTCAGGTCAGATGCAGGTGCTAAAAATCATTGTGAATTATTAAGTTTAAAATTCCCGCAATTCATTTTCCGGATTTTTCATTGCCTGACTATATGATTCCGGCATAATAAGCCGCCATGTATTTCGTTATTGCACCAATAAGTTTTCAAATACAGGTTGTTGATAAATTCGCTTCACCAATGCGAATTTGCAGTGATGTCCTGAGTAATTTTACAGTTTAAATCATTCAACAGCATGATAAAAACACGTTTCGTCCTTTTCTTACTTTTGTTTTCGTTGTATTGTGCCGGTCTCTTTGCCCAGCAAACATCAGGTAGTTATTTGCATGGTAATGAAGTAAGCACTGCCGGTGATCTTTTTGTGAAGGAAAAATATGGTGCCACCCGAAATCTTTATTCGAGGCTCCAACCTGCCTCTGACCTGTTTCTTGCCTTTGATGCTGAGAAGGATTACTATATTTCGGCTTCAGCATCTGAACTTCAGCATGGCGATGCAGCTGTGCTTCTGAAGGATTATCTGGCGAAGTATCCCGAAAATACCCGCACCAACCGCACCTGGTTCCGACTTGCAAATCTATACTTCCGAAACAACAGCTTCAGTAGTGCCCTGGACGCGTACGAAAAGGTTGATCGTTTCGAGTTAAATAAGGAAGAGAAAGCTGAGTTTACTTTCAAAAAGGGATATTGTTACCTGAAAAAAGGCGACACCGATAAAGCGCTAGATGCCTTTTCAACCATCAAAGATCAGCAAACCCGCTACACCGGACCGGCAACCTATTATTATGCACACATCCTTTATGAAAAAGGACTGTACGAAACGGCTTTGCGCGATTTCGAAAGGATTAAAGATGATCCTACATTCAAATCGGTAGTTCCTTATTACATCATTCAGATTTATTACATGCAGGGTCGTCACGACGAAATGATGGCCTTGGCACAGCCATACCTTAAAGGCGCACGCAACAAACGCACCAACGAAATACTGCGTCTGGTTGCAGATGTAAATTACCGCAAGGGCAATTATAAGGAAGCAATTGGTTTGCTTGAGGAGTATCGCAAGGTTAACCGGAGCAAAGTTACCCGGGAGGAAAGTTATGTACTTGGCTATTCATACTACATTACCGGAGATTATGCCAAAGCAATTCCTGAATTTCAGCAGGCAGCAGGCCCTGAGGATTCGCTTTCGCAGAATGCCTATTTCCACCTTGGCGACAGTTACCTTAAAACCGATCAGAAGCAGTTTGCCTCAAATTCGTTCCTGTCGGCATGGAAAGTTCCCATGCGAACAACCATCGCGGAAGATGCTCTTTTTAATTATGCCAAACTTTCAATTGAACTGTCCTATAATCCATACAATGAGGCCATTAAAGCGCTTCAGCAATACCTCGATGAGTACCCGAAATCTCCGCGCCGCGAGGAAGCCTATACATATCTGGCAAACCTTTATCTGGTAACGAAAAATTACCGTGAAGCACTGGCAACTTTTGAGAATGTAA
>Ga0351841_1039_pt1 | contig 20247 bp, 14 predicted proteins | sample BONcelHFGM3001E6_FD_206884 | JGI IMG/M metagenome (GOLD analysis project Ga0351841, IMG submission 206884) | Enriched cells from coal bed in the Powder River Basin, Montana, United States - BONCAT cells FGM rep1 HSBNCT.FGM.300.1.E6 ...
ACCACCGGGGAAATACAATGAATTGCCGGGAATTGTCAAATCATTTGCAATTATCAAATCAATTGTAAACGAAAACGGAACACTTGGAACCTGTGAATCCTGGATTTTATCGCATGAATTCACTGACAGGAACAGAAGTACTGTAAAAAACAAAATCTTCCCACTTTTTAAGACCGACCGCATATTTTTCGTATTTTTACTAAAAACAACAAAAGTAGAGTTTTTATTGTCATAAAAATAAAATTGAAATGGATGATTTGGTAGTAATAATTTTAACATTAATAATCGCCGGTGTGGGGGTACTTGGGCAAATGAAAAAGAAGAAACAGGCGTCCACAACTCCCGTCGGCCAGGCAAAGCAACCTGAGAATATCTGGGATTTATTCAAAGAAGAAGCATTTCCGCAAATACTTCAACCCGAACCCGAATACTACATGGAAGAAGAACCGGAATCAATTCCCTATGAAAATGAACAGGGATACAAATTTGAAGCAAAAAATGAAGGTGGTATAATAATCAAAAATGAAGTAAAACCCCAACCCGCAATTAAGGATTCAATCCCGGAAAAGAAAGAAGTATTTTCTTTGCGGAAAGCCGTGATTTATAGTGAGATTTTGAATCGAAAATATATTTAAAAACTTCTAATTCGTTCATTTTGAACATTTTTTAGCGAAGATATTTTTAGTTTCAATAAAATATCTAAATTTGCACAAGGAAGAGTTCCGGATTTCTGGAATTCTTTCTGTTTTTTTTATATGGTAACAAGTAAATATGGAGGATTAAAAATGTCCGATGTAGTATATTTAACAAAAGAAGGATTAAAAAACTTAAAGAAAGAGTTGGAGCAGTTAACAAATGTTGAGCGTCCATCAATTTCTAAACAAATAGGTGAAGCAATTGAAAAAGGTGATATTTCGGAAAATGCCGAATACGATGCAGCAAAGGATGCCCAAGGAATGTTGGAAGCAAAAATTGCCGTAATTCAAGGTAAAATTGCAAATGCCCGGATTATAGACGAATCGAAAATCAACACGTCAAAAGTGCAGATTTTGAATGTTGTAACTATTAAAAATAAAAAGAACAACGCTACAATGACTTACACTTTGGTTCCGGAAAGCGAAGCCGATCTGAAACAAAATAAAATCTCGGTCAATACCCCAATTGCCAAAGGTTTAATGGGCAAAAAAGTGGGCGATTTAGTTGAAATTAAAGTTCCATCCGGAATTATTCCTTTTGAAATAGTTGAAATTTCAGTTTAATAAATCATGGCAAGTATTTTCAGTAAAATTGTAAGTGGCGAAATCCCCGCATATAAAGTTGCCGAAGACGAAAACTATATTGCATTTCTCGATATTTTCCCGGTAGCTAAAGGCCACACACTCGTTATTCCAAAAAAAGAAGTAGATTATATTTTTGATCTGGAAGATGATCTGTATATTGGATTACAGGCATTTGCAAAAAAAGTAGCCATTGGTTTAAAGAAAGCAATTCCTTGTCAAAAAGTTGGTGTTTTGGTTTTGGGCCTCGAAGTGCCACATGCGCACATTCATTTAATTCCCATGCAAAACGAAGGTGATTTGCTCAATTTCTCAAAAAAAATGAAGTTTACTCCCGATGAATTTCAATCGGTAAAAGAACTTATTTCGAAAAATATCTGATAAAGGCCTGGTTTCTACCGGGCTTTTTTTTGCACCTTGAAATCTTCCATTTTTTATCAACATCGCCAAAACAGCACCCCAAAAACTGTAACTTTATAGTTCCATTTTTAATGGCAAATTAAATTCAAAATTATTAAGCGATGATTCCGTTTACACATCTTCACGTACACTCACAATACTCAATTCTTGATGGAGCTGCAAGCGTTTCAGCGCTTGTTAACAAGGCAAAAACCGATGGAATGACCGCACTTGCCCTGACCGATCATGGTACAATGTATGGGATTAAAGAGTTTCATGCAACCTGCAAGAAATCGGGGTTAAAACCAATTCTTGGCTGCGAAACATATGTTGCCGAAAGAACAATAAGCGAAAAAAACGATAAAATTGATCGCTCAGGACACCACCTCATTTTGCTCGCAAAAAACAAACAGGGTTATAAAAACCTTGTAAAACTGATATCGATTGCCAATAACGAAGGTTTTTATTACAAGCCTCGAATTGATAAAACATTACTTGAAAAATATAAAGAAGGTTTGATTGTTTCTTCTTCGTGTCTCGGTGGCGAAATCCCAACACTGCTTATGGCAAACCGTATAAAAGATGCAGAAGATGCAATTATTTGGTTTAAAACCATTTTTGGCAGCGATTATTATCTCGAATTGATGAGGCACCCCTCGGAAATGCAGCAACAGCGCGAAGATGTGTATGACAAACAAGTTCAGGTAAATAAACTAATCATACCACTTGCAAAAAAATATGGCGTTAAAATAATAGCTACCAATGACATTCATTTTACTAATGCAGAGGATGCCGATGCACATGATTTACTGATTTGTCTCAATACCGGTAAAGATGTTGACGACCCCAACCGTATGCGCTATACAAAACAGGAGTGGTTTAAAACCCAGTTGGAAATGAACGTCCTCTTTAAAGATGTGCCTGAAGCTTTGTTTAATACTGCAGAAATTGTAGAAAAAATAGCTGATTTCGAGTTGAATTCAGATCCAATAATGCCAATTTTCCCAATCCCTAAAGAATTCGGGACTGAAGAAGAATTTCAAGCCAGGTATTCAAAAGAAGCATTGATTGATGAATTTAGCGAAAAATCTTTTAATCGCCTGGGCGGCTTCGAAAATGTGGTAAGAGTAAAACTTGAGGCAGCCTATTTAAAACACCTGACTTTTATTGGCGCCAAAGAAAGATACGGAGATCCTGTTACGGAAGACATTGTGTCGCGTTTGGATTTTGAACTTGAAACGATAGAAAAAATGGGGTATCCGGGCTATTTCCTGATTACCCAGGATTTTATTAACAAAGCCCGCGAAATGGGTGTAATTGTTGGGCCGGGACGTGGTTCAGCCGCCGGTTCTGCTGTAGCTTACTGCACTGGTATCACAAATATCGACCCTATAAAATACGATTTACTGTTCGAACGGTTTTTAAATCCCGACAGGGTTTCACTCCCCGACGTTGATATTGATTTTGATGATGACGGACGCCAGCTTGTACTCGATTATGTAACCGAAAAGTATGGTCAGGACAGGGTTGCGCATATTTGCACCTTTGGCACAATGGCAACAAAAATGGCAATTCGCGATGTGGCCCGTGTGTTGAAACTCCCGCTGTCAGAAGCCGATCGTTTAGCAAAATTAGTTCCCGATGCACCAAAAATGACTTTCGAAAAAGCATTTAAGGAAAGTCCCGATTTAAAAAAGGAAGCAAGTTCAAGTAATCCATTGATTGCCAAAACCCTAAAATTTGCTGAAACACTGGAAGGCTCAGTACGTCAGTCAGGTGTTCATGCCTGCGGGGTAATAATAAGCCGTGATCCTTTATCCGACCATATTCCATTAATGCCAACCAAAGATGAAGCAAAACTTTTAACTACCCAGTACGATGGCCGGTTTGTTGAAAGCATCGGTTTGTTAAAAATGGACTTTCTGGGTCTGAAAACCTTGTCGATAATAAAAGAAGCTTTAGATAATATCAAAATTTCAAAAGGATTAAATATTGATATTGACAAAATACCGATGGATGATGAAAAAACGTATGAACTGTTTAGCCACGGTGAAACTACGGCGATTTTTCAGTTTGAGTCGGATGGAATGAAAAAGCATTTACGCGACCTGAAACCAAACCGTTTTGAAGATTTGGTAGCCATGAACGCACTTTATCGGCCGGGACCAATGAAATACATTCCGGATTACATCTCGCGTAAACATGGCAAACAAAAAGTGGATTACGATTTGCCAATGATGGAAGAATACCTGAGTGATACTTACGGAATTACAGTATTTCAGGAACAGGTAATGCTTCTTTCCCGCTTGCTCGCCAATTTTACCCGCGGTGATTCCGACACACTTCGAAAAGCGATGGGTAAAAAAATTGTAGATACAATGAATCAATTGAAAGTGAAATTTGTGGATGGATGCAAAGCAAATTTCAGATTTATTGATGAATGTAATTTAACAGGTAAAAAAGTTGACGATGTAATCGAAAAAATATGGAAAGACTGGCAGGCATTTGCCGAATACGCCTTTAACAAATCACATTCAGTTTGTTACGCTTATATCGCTTATCAAACCGGGTATTTAAAAGCTCACTACCCGGCAGAGTTTATGGCTGCCAACCTTAGCCGTAACCTCAGCAATATAACCGATATTACAAAATTAATGAATGAATGTAAACGTATGAAATTAAACGTTTTAGGACCAGACGTTAATGAAAGTTTCATCAAATTTACTGCCAACAAACTTGGTGATATCAGGTTCGGGATGGGTGCCATAAAAGGTGTTGGTGCAGGTGCAGCGCAGGATATTATTACCGCCCGTAAAAAACATGGCGAGTTCAAAAATATTTTCGAATTTGTTGAAAATGTGAACCTGCAATCCGTAAATAAAAAGAACATCGAGGCACTTGCCATAGCCGGCGCATTTGATAACCTTGACGGGATAAAACGAAGTAGCATGTTTGCCGGCGATGATGAAAATGATTCTACTTCTTTCATAGAAAAAATAATCAGGTACGGAAACCTTATTCAACTTGAAAAACAAAGTGCACAACAAAGTTTATTTGGTTCGGTTGGAAGGAGCCAGTCTGTTAAAAAACCCGATATCCCGCAGGTTGAAGAATGGGCAAAACTGATTTTGCTGGAAAAGGAAAAAAGCTTAATCGGGATATATTTAACAGCTCACCCACTCGATGATTACCGGCTCGAAATTGAAAGTTTCTGTTCGCGCGATGTTTTTTTGAAAGACATTAACAACGATATCGAAAAATATATTGGTAGGGATTTTGCCTTTGGCGGAATGGTAACAGCATACCGCGACGCAACTTCCAAAAACGGAAACCCATTCAGTACATTCACCCTTTCGGATTATACTGATTCACTTGAGTTTTTCCTTTTTGGGCAGGACTATGTAAACTTTCATAAATATTGCAAAACCGGGTTGTTTCTATTGGTAAGGGGAAGTGTGAAACAGCGATACAACGGCAATAGTTACGAATTTAAAATATCACAGATTGAACTGCTTTCTGAAGTTCGAAAAAATTATGTGAAAAGTATAACACTTAATTTGCCGGTGCATAAATTAAATGAAGAAGTGATAGAACGAATAGAAAAAATGACTCTAAACAATAAAGGAAAAACATTGTTGAAGTTCAATATTTACAACCTCGACAATAATATGAACGTGCAAATGTTTTCACGGACAGCGAAGATTAATCTTACTGATGAGTTTTTGAAGCTTTTTGACGAGGACTTAAACATTACGTATAGAATTAATTAGTTAGTTTTGCGGCGAATACAAGAATTATTAATAATAAAAAATAATATTATGGCTATAGAAATTACAGATGCCAATTTCGAAGAATTGGTTGTAAAATCAGACAAACCGGTGATGATCGATTTTTGGGCAGTGTGGTGTGGCCCTTGCAGAATGATTGCACCAATCGTTGAAGAAATGTCAAAAGAATACGAAGGAAAAGCAATTATCGGGAAAGTTGATGTTGACTCAAACCCAAATGTTGCAATGAAATACGGTATTAGGAACATTCCTACGGTACTTTTTGTAAAAGGCGGCGAAGTAGTTGACAAACAAGTTGGCGCGGCACCAAAACCTGCATTTACAGCTAAATTGGATAAACTGCTGTAAAAGTTACTTTGGAATTAACAAATCTCAAAAAACAAATCTCAAATAAATTCCAAAACGCAAAAATCAAAATTCCAAAACATATTTTTTATAATTTTTTGGAGTTTCGTGTGTTTGGAATTTATTTGTTTTTTAGGAATTGCCGATTCAGTATTTTAGCCAATAATATTTGCCGTGAAAAACATTTTCGACATAGAACAGTTCCACCAGTTCGATAACCTAGATTTAATTGCACGCGAGGTAGTTGAGGGTTTTATTACAGGGTTGCACCGCAGTCCTTTTCATGGATTTTCAGTCGAATTTGCCGAACACAGGTTATATAATCAGGGCGAATCGACAAAACACATCGACTGGAAACTGTTTGGACGGACTGATAAATTATTTGTAAAACAATACGAAGAGGAAACCAACCTCCGTTGCCAGTTGGTAATCGATACCTCATCCTCGATGCTTTTCCCGTATTCAAAAGGCGAGAAACATCTGCAGAACAAACTCGCTTTTTCGGTTTACACGGCGGCCGCACTCATCTATTTAATGCGCAAACAGCGTGATGCTGTTGGATTGACACTTTTTTCAGATGAAATTGAATTTCATACAAATCCACGTATTTCATCAGTTAATGCTGAAATTATGTATGGAAAACTTTCAGACCTGATAAAACCCGAAAACGCACACCTCCGGAAAAACACAAATACAACAGAAGTCCTTCACCAAATTGCCGAAAATATTCACAAACGCTCGCTTGTAATTATTTTCAGTGATATGCTCGATAACCATAAAACCGATGAGCTTTTTTCGGCACTGCAACATTTGCGTTACAACAAACACGAAGTCATTCTCTTTCATGTAACCGATCATACTTTGGAGCGCGAATTTAAATTTAGCAACCGCCCACACAAATTTGTTGATCTGGAAAGCGGGCAGACAGTGAAATTTAATCCCTCGGAAATAAAAAACCATTACATTTCAACGGTAAGTTCATATTTCGAAGATTTGAAAGTGAAATGCGGCCAATACAAAATCGATCTTGCCGAAGCCGATATCAACAAAGATTTTAAACAAGTTCTGCTTTCATTTCTTGTAAAACGGAAAAAGCTTTATTAGGCAGTCGGTTGATTTTCAGTTTCAATTCATTAGGCGACCGCTCAGATTGTACTTATGAAAACTACCAGGGTTATAAACTCGATCGCGAGATGCTTGAATCTTTAACAAAGTCAGGCACAACAAATTCATCAATGTTAAAAGAACGGGGTTCATTTAAAATTTATCCAAATCCGGCAAAAGATGAGTTATTTTTTTGTCCGATAATCTAAATGGAGTTACAAAAATTGATATACTTGACATTTCCGGACGTTTAATAAAATCCATTTATTCTGAATTGGTTGCAGCAGAAATTAGCAGAATTAATATTTCAGGCATGAAAGAAGGAATGTACTTACTTTCAGACTCAGATAACGGTAAAACTATTACCTGTAAATTTTTGGTTGAATAAACTTCAATAAGTAAAACCCAAAACCATTTATGTAGTTTCAAGTGTAGTGGAAGCTAATTTCAAATAATAGTAGAAGTGAATGTTTTATAAACAACAAAAGCTATTGACAAACAGGTCGATAGCTTTTGTTATTTCCATGAGTGACACCAAAATATGGCGCATCTATTTAAAACAGTTGTAACAATTAAATCCCGGGAAAAATCAATGTACTACTTACCTATTTTTTCCTGAACAATTGCATCAATTACAGCCATAATTGTAATATTGACAATATCTCGTACCGAACTTTCAATATCGGTAAAATGAATTGGTTTGTTCAATCCCATTTGAATCGGTCCAATGGATTCGGCTGAAGACATTTCCTGTAAAAGTTTATACGCAGTGTTGGCTGAACTCAGGTTTGGAAAAACAAGTGTATTCACATCCATTCCTTTTAATCTCGAAAATGGATATTTTGCATCACGAAGTTCGCGGTCAAGGGCAAAATTTACCTGCATTTCGCCGTCAATCGAAAGCTCTGGAAAATTTTCCTGCATGTGGCTGACAGCTTCATGCACCGATGCCGGACTACCTGTTTCATCACTTCCGAAATTTGAATAAGATAACATGGCGATTTTTGGTTCGCGGGCAAAAAACCTTACAGTATCATTGGCCAAACGGGCAATATCAATCAGCGTTTCAGTTGTCGGATGGCGATTTATCAATGTATCGCAAAGGAAATATGTCCCTCTTTTCGAATTGATTATGTGCATGGCTGCAAAGTGTTTAAAACCCTCCCGCACTCCTATTACTTCTTTCGCAACTTTAATTGTATTCGAATATTTTGTGTAAACACCGGTTATAAATGCATCTGCTTCCCCGGTTTCAACCATCATCATCCCAAAGTAGTTGCGTTCGAACATTTTGTCAACGGCTTCTTCAAAAGTAGCTCCCTGACGGCCGCGTTTCTCAGCAAGTATTTTCGCAAAATTTTCGCGTCGTTCAGTTTCCCTGTCGTGACGAAGATTAATAATCTCACAACCCTGAAGACTAAGGTCCAATTCTTTGGCCAACTTCTCAATCCGTTCATCATTACCCAGCAAGATTGGGAAACAAACACCTTCCTGGTAGGCTTCCACAGCGGCTTTCAACATGTTTGGATGCGACCCTTCAGCGAACACAACTTTTTTTGGATTTTGTTTAGCCATGTCGGTAAACTGGCGCATCATCTTTGATTCGTGGCCCATTAAATGGCGCAGGTTGTTTTTATACTGATCCCAGTCGGTAATAGTTTTGCGCGCAACACCTGAATCAATGGCAGCTTTTGCTACTGCAGATGAAACTTCTGTAATTAAACGCGGATCGACTGGTTTCGGTATAATATAATCGCGGCCGAAACTCAGTTTATTTACATTGTAGGCAGCGTTTACAATATCGGGCACGGCCTGTTTTGCGAGGTTTGCAATTGCTTTACAGGCAGCCAGTTTCATCTCTTCGTTAATCGATCTTGCACGTGTGTCAAGTGCTCCCCTGAAAATATAAGGAAACCCGATTACATTGTTGATTTGGTTGGGATAATCAGAACGCCCGGTTGCAAAAATGATATCTTTCCTTGAAGAAATGGCATCTTCATAAGAAATCTCGGGAGTAGGATTTGCAAGTGCAAAAACTATCGGATCCGCGGCCATGCTTCGCACCATATCCTTCGACAAAACATTTCCTTTCGATAATCCAAGAAAAACATCAGCGCCAAATATTGCATCTTCCAAAGTTTTTATATCGGTGCGGCTTGTAGCAAATACCTTTTTTGATTCGTTGAGATCGGGCCTGGAAGTTGAAATTACCCCCTTGCTGTCGAGCATCACAATATTTTCAAGGCGTGCGCCAAGTGCAATATAAAGTTTTGTGCAGGAGTTTGCCGAAGCTCCGGCGCCATTCACTACAATCTTTACTTCTTCTATTTTTTTTCCTGCAATTTCCAGTGCATTTAACAATCCTGCTGACGAAATAATCGCGGTTCCATGCTGATCGTCATGCATAATTGGAATATCGAGTTCGCTTTTCAGCCTGTCTTCAATTTCAAAACATTCAGGCGCTTTTATGTCTTCCAAATTGATTCCTCCAAAAGTTGGCGAGATTGCTTTTACTGCCTGAATAAATTTTTCAGGATCTTTCTCATCTACTTCTATATCGAAAACATCAATACCTGCATAAATCTTAAACAACAACCCTTTCCCTTCCATAACAGGTTTCCCGGAAAGTGCACCAATATCACCCAATCCAAGTACTGCAGTCCCATTCGAGATAACTGCCACTAAGTTTCCCTTTGCCGTGTAATCGTATGCCAGTTCCTGGTTTTTTTCTATTTCGAGGCAAGGAATTGCAACTCCGGGAGAATAGGCAAGCGATAAATCAGCCTGTGTACTGTACGGTTTAGTGGGAACTACTTCAATTTTTCCGGGTTTCCCCTGTGAATGATAAAGCAATGCAGCTTCATCAGATAATTTATGCATAATTTTTTTATTTAGTTTATAACTATGAGTTGCAGTTCAATACTTTATCGCTAATTGCCTGTAAAGTTACTTTTTTATGTGTGGTTGGTACTAAAACAGAAATATTGAAACGGCTGCCACCATATGAAATCATGCGGATTGGAATACCATCCAAAGCATTAAAAACCTTTGAGGCAAAACCTTTCTCTTCACTGATAATATCGCCAACGATACAAACGATCGTCATATCAGAATCTACCTGAACATTCCCAAAAACCTCAATTTCTTCGAGGATTTCTTTTAAATACTTCGTGTTATCGATGGTGAGTGAAATGGCTACTTCCGAAGTTGTAATCATATCAATCGGGGTTTTGTATTTTTCGAAAACCCCAAATACATTTTTCAGAAAACCGTAGGCCATCAACATTCGGCCCGAACGGATTTTAATGGCTGTAATACCATCTTTTGCCGCCACTGCCTTTATTCCGGTTCCATCACTTTCTTCAGTAATCAATGTTCCGCTGTCCGAAGGATTCATAGTGTTTTTCAGTCGAACCGGAATATTTTGAACTCTTGCCGGCAGAACTGTTTGCGGGTGTAGAATTTTCGCTCCAAAATAAGCAAGTTCTGCCGCTTCGGTAAACGACAACTGGTCGATTTTACGTGTGTTTTCAACAAACCGCGGGTCGTTGTTATGAAAGCCATCAATATCCGTCCAGATTTGTATCTCTTCTGAATCGATTGCAGCACCTATTAATGAAGCAGTGTAATCGCTTCCACCGCGTTGCAGGTTGTCGATATCTCTGTTTGCATTCAGGCAAATAAAACCCTGGGTAATAAAATAGGTCGCTTCACCTGCAGCTTTTAAAACAGGCTGAATGTTTTTCCTGATTTGTGGTAAGTCGGCTGATTTATCTTCATCAATTACCATGAAATCAAGCGCCGGTAAAAGTTTTGCATCGTAACCATTTTCAAGCATAAACTCTGTAAACAGTTGTGTTGAAATAAGTTCACCTTGTGCAAGAATCGTGTTTTCTCCAACTTCATTGAAAATTCCGGAAGTAAATGAACGTATTGTATCAAAACTTGATTTTACGATTTGTACTCCCTTTTTCTTGCTTTCATCTGACTTAAAAAGATCGTTAATCACTTTTTTATACTTTGCTTCAAGACTACCAATATGCACACAGGCAGTATCCTTGTTTTTCTTATGGAGGTAATTCGAAATTTCCACGAGTGCGTTTGTCGTTCCTGACATGGCAGACAATACCACCAATTTTTGTTCTCCATCGGCAATTAATTCCATAACTGCCCGCATATTTTCGGGCGAGCCGACCGAGGTTCCCCCAAATTTCAACACTTTCATATCCTTGCTATTAATGAATTATTTTTCAGGGTGCAAATATGAATATTTTTTATTTGAATTGAAAAGTAACGACTTCAGAATGAATAAATATTCATGTTAAAAGAATAAATATTAAGAAAGTGTGTTGAACCGTTAATTTTTTAACACTGGTAAAATAGCGAAAAAAGCTGTGTTGAGCCGGTTTTGGGTGATCTTCGGTTCATGCGAACCCGAAAACTAATTTTGTGCAAATTTTGATAGGAAGAAATCGACCAAATCCTTTCCCGAAGGATCGTTAATCCCTATTTCAGGTGCATAAACAATTGCTTCCAGTCCTACCAGTTCGGCTTGTTCTTTTAATGCTTTTGCGTGTAATGGATGATGATTGATGTCGTCCTGGTTTTCAGGAATCCCAGCTCTGTGGCGATTAAAAATAAACACCGGCGGATCATTTTTATCCATTTTTGCCATAAAATCGAGGTTAGTCCGAATGTCGGTTTCATTTCTCAAATCAAGGTTTTTTGCCGATTTAAAACCGAAAGCACGGGCAATGGAATGAAATTGTTCTGCCGTCTGCGACAAAGGAATCCCCAGGATTTTATCCCACTGAAAAATGTCGTAAGTAGATTGGGTGGCAAAAGCACCGGCACAAGTTAAACGGGTTGATTCGCGTAGTACAGGGTCGCCGTCTTCAGCATTGGCCATATCATCAGAAAAGGCCAGCCACAATGCGGTTCCGGCCCCCGCCGATCCGCCGGTACATGCAATTTTTGTTTTATCGATATTGTATTTTTCAGCATGATAGCGGATAAACTGCACAAACCGTTTTGAATCGTTCATGCTAGCCAGTATTCCATATGGCGCCTCGTTCATGAAACGATAGTTGATTGTTGCGATGGAAATACCATTTTCGAGGAAACGAGGCCAGTCGTGGGATTGATAATACTTTGATTTGTCGCCTCCTACAAATCCGCCACCATGTATATAAATAACAAGCGGAGTTGGTTTTTCTGCTTTTGCCAGCCAAATATCGAAAACGTTTTTCTCATGCAAACCATATTTTTGGTTTGAAAAAGTTGCACGCTCCCCCCGAATATTAATTGGCTCTATGATTTCAGAAACAACTGTCATTCACTTTGAATCAAAAAAATGTGGCTGTAAAAGTAAGATTTATCAAAAGAGACAAAAATTTTATTTGCGATTTTTTTACAAAGTCTGATATTCAATTATCCCAACTTTCTGCATCATACTTACTGCTCATTTTTCAATCAAATTTTCTTACCTTAGCTCACTATCACAAAAAATTAAACCTGCAATAAATGAAAATCTTTTCTGTCATTATCTCTATGTTTCTGGCTATTATACTGTTTGGTTGCAATTCAGGGAAACAATCTTACCAGCCCAAAACAGATACATTTAAATCGTTAAAGGGAACTGAAATATTTCAACCCGATTCGGCATCAATTGCTGCAAATTATAAAATACCCGAGTGGTTTCGCGATGCTAAATTTGGAATTTTTATCCACTGGGGGGTATATTCAGTTCCGGCTTTTGGTAACGAATGGTATCCACGGGAAATGTATATGAAAGACAGCAGAGTATATAAACATCACATCGAAAAATATGGACTGCAAACAGAATTTGGTTATAAAGATTTTATCCCCATGTTCAAGGCCGAAAAGTTTAATGCAAGTGATTGGGTTTCACTTTTTAAAAAAGCAGGCGCCAAATATGTTGTACCGGTAGCCGAACATCATGACGGATTTTCGCTCTATGCAAGTACAGTAAACGAATGGAATTCAGTAAATATGGGACCGATGAAAGATATAACAGGTGAATTAAAAAAAGCTGCTGACGAACAAGGCTTACATTTTGGGTTGTCGATCCACAGGGCTGAAAATGCATGGTTTTATAACGGAGGAATGAAATTCCCATCGGATGTTCAAACCGGAAAATTCAGTTCACTTTACGGCGAATGTTTGGAAGAACCGGGCGGCCAAACCTTGGACTGTCCCGAAGGTGCGGGTTTTAACGACCATTCGAAAAAAAGCTGGCTCGAACATACCTACGAATTGGTTGATTTGTACCAGCCCGAGTTGATGTGGTTCGACTGGACAGTTGGAAAATATCCATTTCAACCTACATTTTACCAGTTTATGGCCTACTATTACAACAGTGCAATCGACTGGAACAAAGAAGTGGTTGTAAATACAAAATTTGGTTACGGAGATAATATACAGGTATTTGATATTGAACGTGGAAAATCGGAAACCGCCCGCCCTTTTCCCTGGCAAACCGATACTTCTGTAGGTAAAAAATCATGGGGTTATATCGAGGGAGAAGAGAACAAATCGCCCAACCAAATTATTGATGATTTGGTGGATATTGTGAGCAAAAACGGCAACCTGCTGCTAAATATCGGTCCACGGCCTGATGGTACAATTACCGAAGGACAGCAGGAAGTTTTGTTGCAGATTGGTGGTTGGCTTGCGGTGAACGGTGATGCAATTTATGGAACCCGTCCGTGGAAAGTTGCCGGAGAAGGCAGCCAGCAAGGTACTGCCGGTGCATTTACCGATAACGAAGAAACCGCCTACACCGCAAAGGATATACGTTTTACAGCGAAAGGTGACACACTGTTTGCCATTACACTTGCCTGGCCCGAAAACGAAGTTACTATTAAATCCATCAGCAACGATATGAAAATTGCTTCTGTTGAACTTCTTGGCTCAACCGAGAAACCTGAGTGGAAACAAACTGTTGACGGGTTGCTTGTAAAATTTCCGCCAGAAAAACCAAGTGATTATGCACATGCATTGAGGATAATTTTAATGAATTAGTAATCAGGTTGAAGGTTTCTTTTTCAAGTTTCGAATTATATGTAAAGCATTACAGGATTTAGAAAAACGATTAACTTTTAACAACGACTTTCCCCGTCATTATTTTAAAAACAGGCAAATGTTGAGCGTGTTTGAGATATCGTTGCTAAACAAAAAGTTTCAAAATCAGTTCAAAAAGGATTTAATTGTATTTATTTGATTCAACATTTGCACAAACCCAAAAGGTTAAGAAAAATCTTCTAAATTTGGCCGCAAATCGATTAAAAAAAACAGAAATGAGCAAAGTATTTGGTTTTGGAGAAAAGGTAGAAGGATATAATATTCCTGTATTAAACGAACGCGAAGTCAGGGCAGCCGCAGGAATCCTTTTTGTACTGATGTTTTTATCCATTCTTATTGCCATACTGAAAACCGATTTCACCATGTTGAAATATGCGATTATCTTATTCCTAACCGATTTTGTTGTCCGGGTATTTGTAAACCCAAAATTTGCACCTACTTTAATCATTGGGCGATTGATAGTTCGAAACCAAAATCCTGAATATGTTGGGGCAAAACAGAAAAAGTTTGCATGGATAATTGGTGTTGTTTTGGCAGCAATAATGCTTGTGCTTGTGGTGATCGTTAATTCTTACAGCCCAATTTCCGGTCTTATTTGTTTAATTTGCCTCATCTTTCTTTTGTTCGAATCAGCCTTTGGAATTTGCCTTGGCTGTAAGTTTTATTCTCTTGTTTACAAAGAAAAAGCCCAGTATTGCCCGGGAGAAGTTTGCGACATTAAATCAAGGCATGAAATACAGAAAACTTCTGCAACCCAGCTGCTTATTGTTTTGGCATTCATTGCTTTTACCATATTTTTGGTGTACTCGTTCAACGACACTTTCAGCCAAAAACCATTCGATTTGTTTGGGATTGAAAGCACTGCACATTCCAATTAACATAGTTTCTCCCTGAAATTCATTTTCAAAATACAGAGCAAATTTATTTTGTTACAACATTAACTTCTCCACTTTTTAAACCTTCTGATTTTGCAGCAATAACTATTTCCCCGTCCATTTCGGTTAAACGAGCGATTAACTGACACTTCCCCCGAAAAGTATTTACAAAAAGTTGCTGAAAACTGTGCATATCTTTCGGGTTTTCATTTGCCACAGCCTGTAATTTACATGGACCTGAAATTTCGAATTCAATTTTATTTTCAGCATTTGGGACAAGATTCCCGAATTCGTCAACTATTTCAATATTAAAATAAATCAAATCGTTTTGTCCGGCAGGCAACAAATTCTGTTCAGCAGTAATTTTAACTTGAACCGGCACACCTGTAGTTTTTAATGTTTGCCTTGATACTTCTTTCCCATCTGTTAATCCAATTGCCACAATTTCACCGGGTTGATAAGGAACATCAAATTGTGCAGTCAGTTTAGTTTCGTCAGAAACTTTCTTCGTACCAATTTCCTTCCCATTTAACTCCAGTCTAATTTCATTGCAACGGGAATAAACCGAAACTTTAAGCGGAGTTTCTTCATTGCCTTCCCAATTCCAGCTTTTTATCTCATCAGGCCAGCCCCAAAAACTTACAATTTCTTTTCTGCCGGCAGGAACTGGGTCATGAACAAGCATTTCCAAATCACTGTTTCTCCAAACTACATCGCGAAAAAACATTTGTGGTTTTTTAAATCCCAAAATACTGATATCGCCACTATTATTAATAAACCATGGCCAGCCTGGAAGTCCGTTAACCGTTTCATTGTCAAAATGAGTGCTTCCAATTCCCGATTCACCAAGATGATCCATGCCTGTCCAAACAAAATCGCCTATTACATATGCGTGTTTTTCAACTTGTTGCCAATTTTCGAAAGCCTCCATTGCGATCGATTCGGTGCCAATCATTATTCTTTCCGGGAACTTTTCATGATCGGGTTCATATTGCTTCCATTGATAGTTGTAACCATCAACATCCGTTTGTACAAAAATATTTTCAGTGTCATTCCAGGTTTTTCCCGGATTATCCCAGAAACTGCAAATGGCCTGGGTTACCGGACGAGTTTTGTCGAGTTCAAGGATTTTATTTTTCAACTTTCTAAAAATCTCCAATCCTGATGAATCGGCTCGTTCCTGAATTTCATTACCTACACTCCATATGATTATTGAAGGATGATTGCGATCACGTTTTACCATTGATTCGATATCTTTCTCCCACCAATTATCGAAATACTGATTGTAATCCTGCGGGTTCTTGGGTTTCTGCCACTGGTCAAACGATTCGTCCATAACCAGCATTCCCAATTCATCACACGCATCGAGAAAATGTTTTGATGGAGGATTATGTGAAGTCCGGATAGCGTTGAACCCGTTTTCCTTCATCACTTTAACTCTGCGGTATTCAGCTGTTTTAAAAGTCGCCGATCCCAGCATACCATTGTCGTGGTGCATGCAACCACCTTTTAACAATACATTTTCGCCATTTAACAAAAATCCACTTTCCGGAGAGAAATTAATGGTGCGAATACCAAACTTTTGATTAGTCTCGTCAATGGTTTTTCCGCTTTTTTTAAGTTGAATTTTTGCTGTATATAAATTTGGATTGTCAAGCGACCAAAGCTGTGGGTTTTCAACTTCAAGTTCAATTAATTGTTTGTTAATGTTTGAAGCCGGCAAATCTATTTGATTTTCAGAAGTAGTAACAAGTTTTCCCACAGGATCAAAAATTTCAGTTTTAACAGTAATATCATGTTTTTGATCTTCGGAATTTATCACCGAAGTTTCAATTTTTAAAACAGCTTTTTCACTTGTAACCAGTGTCGTGGAAATGTAATTTTCCCAATTATCAATATAAACCGGATTTGTTTTTAGCAAAGTTACATCGCGGTATATTCCCGAACCGCTGTACCAGCGTGAGTTTTTTCCCTGGTTTTTTACCTGAACGGCTAAAACGTTTTCCTGTCCGGCTTGATTAAGGTATTTTGTTAAATCGTATTCAAAAGCAGTGTAGCCGTAAGGATGATTTCCCAAATGAATACCATTTATCCAAAAATCGGCATTCATGTAAACCCCGTCAAAAAGTATTTTAATTACTTTTCCTTTATCCTCTTTATTCAAAACAAAATGCTTTCTATACCAGGCAGTTCCGCCAACCGTGTGAGCTGTTGAAGGCCCGCCTGCACTTTCTTCAGAAAAAGGCCCGATTTGTTTTACTCCCTCTTTTTCAGGTAAATCTTCAATGCTGTAATCGTGTGGTAAATCCAGCAATCGCCATGAAGTATCATCAAAGCTAAGTTGCTCTGCATCCGGGATATCGGATCTGATAAATTTCCAGTCAGCATTAAATTTGGTTTCGCGTTCAGGGTTTTTCTGAACGGTACATGAAACAATCAATAGCACAACTGCTGATGATAACAAAAACAAATTTTTCATTGATTCAGGTTTTAGTTGATTAATAATTTATGACTTTTTAGAAAGCCGGAATGAATTGACGGATCAAAACATTTTTATCAAAGCTACAAAAACTATTTTACTACCACTGTTTTTACATTCATGAATTCTTTGATTCCGTGGGTTGAAAGCTCCCGGCCATACCCACTTTCGCCTATTCCGCCAAATGGTAACCGTGGGTCCGATTTAACAAAATCGTTTACAAAGCAACACCCTGCTTCAAGTTTAAGTTCGGCAATCATTTCTCCTCTTTTCAAGTCGTTTGTAAATACTGCGGCTCCAAGCCCAAATGTTGTTTCGTTGGCAATTTTTATTGCTTCTTTTTCATCTTTAACGCGTATTACAGCAGCTACCGGACCAAATAATTCCTCATCATAAGCGGGCATCCCCGATGTTACATTTTCCAAAATTGTTGGCGGATAAAATGCCCCTTTGCGGTTCGGAATCTCTCCACCTAAAATGATTTCAGCACCTTTTTTAACAGATTCAGCAACTTGCTGGTGGAGTTCATCACGTAAATTAATTCTTGCCATTGGCCCCATTGTAGTTTCACTTTCACAAGGATCGCCAAAATGCGCGGTGTTCATTTCGTGGGTGAAATGTTCAAGGAATTCAGGATAAACTTCATCAACAACTATAAACCTTTTTGCTGCAATACAACTTTGCCCGGCATTTAACAACCTGCTTTTTGCACAGATTTTAGCTGCTGCTTCCAAATCGGCATCTTCCAAAATCAAATATGGGTCGCTTCCTCCCAATTCCAAAACACACTTTTTAAGCACACTTCCTGCAATTGCTGCTACGCTTTTCCCGGCACTTGTGCTTCCTGTTAAACTCACAGCTTTTATTGCGTTGTGTTTAATTACATTTTCAACCAGGTTACTCCCAATCAATAAAGTGCGGAAAACATTTTCAGGAAAACCGGCTTCACGCACAAGTTCTTCAATAGCTATGGCACAACCGGGAACATTGCTTGCATGCTTTAAAACAGCAGTATTTCCGGCCATTAAAGTTGGCGCCAAAAACCTGAAAACCTGCCAGAACGGGAAATTCCAAGGCATAACGCCAAGTACTGTCCCAAGTGGTTGGAACGAAACAAATGACTTTCTTGCCTCAGTCAGAATAATTTCATTTTCAAGAAAACTTTCGGCATTTTGGGCGTAATATTCGCAAACCCAGGCACATTTCTCAATTTCTGAAATGCCTTCATTTATTACCTTTCCCATTTCAATCGCCATTAGCAAAGCCAGTTCTTCTTTTTTGCTTCTTAAAAGAGTTGAAAGATTTTGAAAGGCAGTTGCCCGCTCCGAAAATGATGATTGCCGCCAATGATGCCAGGATTTGTCAACCGAATTAATTATTTTTTCAATCCCTTTTTCAGTATGTGCTTCGTAGGTTTTAACAGTTTTTCCTGTGGTCGGATTTATTGATTTTAACATTGTTTACAGAAATTGATTATAAAACCCGAAAATTAAATTTTAATACGGTAAAAAAGTGAATGTGGTTGTTGAAATTTCATAACAAAATTAAAAGATGATATCGATTTAAAAATGAATATTACTAATTTAACTTTAACATTTAAAGCTTCCTTTTAATCAGAACAATGTTAACTCCTACACACAGATCCTCTCTTTTTGTTTTTGGCGATAATCAGCAGAATTAAAGTAAGTTGTGTTGCGTTTTGTTTGTATTGAAATTTTTCAGAATTGATCTTAATTCATTGGAACTTCGATAGCCAACAATTTGGAACTTCTGGTGAAATTAATTTCAATTGAATCAATAAAATTCCAAACACCAATGGCATCGCGCTTTTGCAATATATTTCCAGTGATTTCAACTTCGCCTTCAATCAACATAAAATAAACGCCGTTCCCTTGTTCATTTAAATTGTAAACGGTGCTGTTCTCTGAAGAGAACTCAATTATCGAAATATATGCACTTTGATTTATTGAGAGCACATTATTTTGCCCGTTTGGCGAAACCAGCAATTGCCACTTTCCTACCCTTTCGGTTTCGTCAAACCTTTTCTGATTATAGCCTGGTTTTAGCCCTTTTTTGATTGTAAAAATCCAGATTTGAAAAAGGCTCAAATCTTTGGTATTAGAAGCATTAAATTCGGAATGCCAAATCCCTGTACCTGCAGACATTACCTGTACTTCTCCAGTTGAAATAATTTCTTCGTTGCCCATGTTATCCGTATGCCGCAGAGTACCCGAGAGTGGGATGGTGATTATTTCCATGTCCTGGTGTGGATGAAGTTCAAATCCTCTAGCAGGTGAAATCAAATCGTCATTTAACACGCGTAATTTCCCGAAATGAATTTTTTCATTGTCGAAATAATTGGCAAAACTAAATGAATGTGCCGCCTTTAGCCAACCATGATCAGCAAAACCACGTTGTGAAGCTTTATAAATAACTGTGTTCAAAACTTTAGTCTATAATTCGTATTTCTGTTTCCATCTCCATTGCTTTTCGGTAAACAGCAGTTACCCCACAGTAAGTTGTTTCTGACAGTTTTACTGCCTTTTCCAATTTATCCATCGGTAAATCTTTCCCTTTAAACTGATAAATCACTTTCATTTTATTGTAATGTTTCGGATGATCATCAGTTACTTCAGCCTCAACAATCACATTAAAAGCATCAGGAACAACTTTCATTTTTTTCAAAATCATAATCACATCGACACCCGTGCAGCCGGCAAGTGCTGTAAGCATAAGTTTTTTGGGTCGCGGACCGAGGTCGCTTCCACCTGATTCTTCTGTCGCATCTACAATTACTTTATGACCATCCATATCGCATTCAAATGCAACTTTATCTGTCCAGGCCAAATCAACTACATGTTTCATATTATACCAGT
>Ga0351841_1040_pt1 | contig 20243 bp, 10 predicted proteins | sample BONcelHFGM3001E6_FD_206884 | JGI IMG/M metagenome (GOLD analysis project Ga0351841, IMG submission 206884) | Enriched cells from coal bed in the Powder River Basin, Montana, United States - BONCAT cells FGM rep1 HSBNCT.FGM.300.1.E6 ...
CCCTGCTGGCTGTTGCCAGTTCGATCTTAATGTTTGTACCATCGATCACCGCTCAGGAGAATATCATCCTGCCTCCGGGATACCAGCCCGACACCCGAATCGACAACATGGGTTACTGGCGTGCAATGGCCGAGATGGGTCTTGTTCCCGTTCAGCCATTTATCAAGATCCCACCGGCAACATATACCGGTACAAAGGTTCTGATTGATGGGGTGCTGGTGGATGATTCTCCGGACGTCCCGGTAACAACGGAATCTTCGCACCAGAGTGAGAACTCCATTGTTGTCAATCCAAACAACTCCTCAAATGCCTTGAATTCAAACAATTCGGGAAACTGGCCAAATACTTCTACTTTTTATGGTGCAGACCGGCTGAAGAGCGACGATGCCGGCCTGACCTGGGGAGGATCGATCCAGGGACCCGTGGGCGGAAACCAGGGAGACCCGGTTGCCCTGATCAACATGAACGGACGCTATTTCATCAACTACATCGACAACCAGTACGGGCAAACAGCCGCCTGGTCTGATGATAACGGGGCCACATGGGCATCAGCAAAGATATCCAATGGAAGTATGTTCAATATTCTGGATAAAAACCATATGTGGGTTGACAACAGCCCAACCAGTTCGTTCAACGGCCATCTTTACTGCGGATGGATGGAGAGCAACAATATCCAGGTCTCCCGGTCCATCACCAACGGGACGAGCTGGGAACCTAAAGTAAACATCAGTTCGGCCACTGCAGCCGGAAGCCATAACCAGGGGATCAATTTTAAGACTGGACCCAATGGCGAAGTATATGCTGCCTGGTCTGTCTATGACAACTGGCCCGGTGACGAAAAGGCGATCGGCTTTGCCAAATCACTGGATGGCGGGATCACCTGGCAGCCGGCTGTCAGGGCCTTGAACAACACCAAAGGAGTCAGAACCTCAGGAGTTGCACAGAACCAGCGGGTAAACTCATTCCCCTCGATGGCCTGCGATATCAGTAACAGCCCCTACCGGGGAACGATCTATGTGGTGTGGCCAAACATCGGGGTCCCTGGGGTTAACTCAGGTTCCACAAGCGATATTTATATGATCAAATCCACAGACCAGGGAGCCACCTGGTCAACACCTGTCACGGTGAATCAGGATCCGGCCGGGCAGGGCAAGACTCACTACATGTGCTGGATCGCCTGCGACCAGGCCAACGGACAGCTTGTGGTGGTCTACTACGACAACCGCGAAGTGAACAACAACCAGGCAGAGACCTGGATCTCCTGGTCGCAGGATGGTGGCGACACCTGGGAGGACCTGAAGGTCAGCGATGTTTCCTGGACTCCTTCTCCCATTCCCGGCATGGCCACAGGCTACTTCGGGGATTACCTGGGTGTGGATGTGTACAACGGAAAAGCTTACCCCTGCTGGACCGACAACCGTTTGGGATATGCCATGACCTATGTTTCCCCCATCGATCTCCATATTCCCGCCTCCCTCGTGGTTTACAACGATGATTATATCAACGATACCACTTTTGGCAATGGAAATGGAAAGATGGACTATGGCGAAACGATCCTTCTCGGGTTGGAGATGCTCAATAACGGAGATTTGGAAGCTACTGATGTCAATGTAACACTCTCAACCGAATCGCCCTATATCACCTTTGAAGACAGCACAGAATTTTACGGAAACTTTGATGCAGGCGAGTCAATAACGATCCTGGATGCCTTCAAATTCAGCGTATCCAGCTTTATCCCCGATGGGTATATCGTGAACTTCCAGGTAACTGCCGTTAACTCGCTCGACAGTGCTACTGTCAGTTTCTTTGGCATCGAGGCACATGCACCCTCAGTGACCATCATGGGGATGGCTATCAACGATGCCTCCGGAAACAACAACGGCAGGCTGGATCCGGGTGAATCGGCTACGGTCAGTTTCATGACAAAAAATACCGGAGAATATGATGCGCTTGATATTATCAGCACCCTGGAATCAAGTAATCCGTTTGTTGTGGTGGTTAACAACACCTATGATATCGGAACACTAACGCCGGGAGAATCTGTCTACGCCGAATTTCCGGTTGTTGTCAGTGACGCCTGTCCGTATGGTTCTGCCACGGTATTCCACAATGTTGCTGTTTGGGAATTTGGAATGGATGAGGTCTACCTAACAACTGCAATCGGCCTCCTTGTGGAAGACTGGGAGACCGGAAATTTCCTGAAATTCCCCTGGAGTTTCTATGGAGACCAGGACTGGGAAATCGATCCTGATATCAAATGGGAAGGGAATTATTCAGCCCACTCAGGTCTGATTACCAACAACCAGATATCCGGTCTTGAGATCAATTACAACGTGCTGTTGGATGACTCGATCTCCTTTTATCGGAAGATTTCTTCACAGATCATCTTTGACAAACTCAACTTTTACATTGACGACCTCCTGGTGGGATCGTGGACCGGCAGTTACGATTGGAAACGTATCGCCTACCCGGTAATGGCAGGCCCTCATACCTTCAAATGGGAATATATCAAGAATGAAAGCTCCAGTGTTGGTGACGACAGAGCCTGGCTCGATTATATTGTCTTTCCTCCGGAGTACAAGACAGCTGCCAGTGCCGGCAACGACGGTTCGGTATGCGCCGGCAGCACCTACCAGCTGGTGAGTGCAGCGATTGCCTACGACTCCGTGCGCTGGAGTACCAACGGAACCGGTACATTTGATGATCCCTCACGTTACAATCCGATCTATACTCCAAGTTCTGAAGATATTGCCGCAGGAAGTGTTGTGCTCACAATTACAGCATACGGAGAAGCCGGAATCGTCGTAACAGATGAGATGACCCTCACCATCGAGTCACCCCCTCAAGCCAATGCCGGCCCGGATGCATCGGGATGTCCCGACGGGTATACGATCAGTGGTGCATCGGCATCTGATTACACTGAAATAACCTGGCTCACAGATGGAGATGGTATCTTTTCAGATATTCATATAATCAATCCCATATATGTTCCAGGCGAACTGGACATTACACATGGTACTGCTTCGTTAAGCCTTCTGGCTTCCAGTTCGGGCATCTGTGATCCGGCCGAAGATTTAATGGTTCTGACCATCCTGCCAATTCCGCAGGTTAACCTGGGACAGGATACAGCAATCTGTGCCCAGTTGACCTATGAACTTGATGCTACCACCGCAGGAGCTGTTAGTTATCTGTGGAGCCCTGGAGGCGAGATCACACCCACTATTACAGCCGACTCAAGCGGTACCGGAATCGGGAGCCAAACTTACTCGGTAACCGTTACCAATGGGGATGGCTGTAGTGGCACAGATGAAGTTACTATCGCCTTCAAGGATTGCACCGGGATCAACGAGTTGGCAGAACACTTAAAACTAACTATCTTCCCCAATCCCAACAGCGGCTCTTTTACCATTCAGCTGACCTCCCGCTTAATTGAACACGTTAACCTTCACATGATTGGTACAATTGGAGAGGTTGTTTACGAAATCAAAAACCTTTATGTCAACGGGGATTTAAAAGTGCCGGTGAACGTTGAACAATTAAAGCAGGGAAGCTACATCCTTGAGGTCTCGAATGATTCAGGGAAAGTGTTCGGCAAAGTGGTAATTAGCAAGTGATTAAAGGTAAGGCGCTACCTATTATTTCGCTATTTCACCATTTCGCTTTTTAAAAGTAGTACCAAATCGACTTGTACTGGCTGATATCCTCACCATCGTTGTTAAGCCGCTTCAGGTAGTCATAAATAGAGATATCGGTGTAGAGGTAGTCATCTACAATCGCAATTCTAGATTCCCAGGGATAGAAACGATAGATCCGTTCCCCGCCAGGTGTGATCATAACAGGCTCATGGTCCTGCCATGCCCGCAGGTGTGATTTCCCCAGTTTCGGTACGTTGAATACAGGCTCGTCGGTCCTGACAAGTCCGGGCAGCATCCTGGCCTCCTCTTTACGTTCCTGTTGGATCCGTGCAATTGGGATCCTGAAATCGATCGTTTCTTCCTTTCCTTTGGTGTTGAACGTATAATACGGATCAATTCCTGAGAGTTTTAAAAGCCGTCTCATATAGCAAAGCTCATAACGCTTGCTGTTGTAATACGTATAGACAAGCTGGTTATAAATACTGATGCCGGCTTTACGGATACGGTTGATCACGGTGAGAACTTCCGGGGTTATCTCGGGAGGATATTCAAAATGGGTAATGATGCAGATTTCACGTTTGCCCAGGCGATTGTAGCAGGAAAGCTTGTTGATGAATTCCTGATCCCAGCGGCAGGGAAGGGTTACCAGGGTACGGGTTCCGATCCGGATCCTTTCCACGTGATCGATTTCGGATACCGACTGAATGATCTGAAGAAGAATTCTGTTATTCAGAGTCATGGGATCACCTCCAGTGATCAATACCTCAGTGATGTATTTGTTCTCCCGGATCCACTCGATGGCAGTTTTCACCTTCTCGGTGGTAATTTTTGCTTCGTCAATATCTTTGATTTCCCAGTTTCGCTGACAATAAACGCAAATCTGGGGACAGGTATCCAATGGCTTCAGGATTACGATCTGGGGATAACGACGGGTTACCGCATCAATGGGACTGGTTGATTGTTCTCCCATGAAATCCATGTCACACTTCTCAACCTTATTCTTGTTGACATTCTCGCAGTAAGTCACACTGGGAATCACCTGGGCTCTAATGCCTTCATCGAACTTATTTCTTCCACGTTCGTTAAATAGTGCGAGGTAATATGGCGTGATATGAAACGGTATGCGGTATTTCTTGGCCAGTTCAAGCCCCTTGATCTCATCCTCTTCAAGATGAACAAGGCTTTGCAGAGTTATCAGGTCTTTTATCACATACCTTAGCTGCCATTTATAGTTTGACCAGTCTCCCTCACTGGCATCAAAATAGTTCAGGATCTTATTTTTCAACTTCAGCCGCTTATCGATGATATCCTGATCAAGTCCACTCTTCATCCTGGCGAAACTGTTAATCAGAAGTTTCGAATACTTATCGAGGATCTTCGACCTCGCTTTTCCTGCCTGTCGTCCTTTCGTATCTAAAACATCCACTTTGTCGGCGATAAAAAGGTCACCGTTTATTCCTCGAAAGAGATAGAGAAATTCGGCCAGAAAACCTTTCCGTACCGATCCAAGCAGATTGGAATGATTGTGTGCAAGCCCAAACAGAGTCATGAACGCTGAAAAACCTGTAAGATCCTCGTTCTTTGTGCGAATGATATTCTTCAACACCCGGATACACTCTTTGGCCTGGTTCTTTTCAACCTGGTGCAGTGTATAGGGTTTGTCGGCATAGATGTTAAAATAACTGCGTTCCAGGTCGTTAAGGTAATGGAAGAATTTATCTCTCGCTCTTTCCGGGTCTTCACTGCTCACAAGGAGGCTCTTGATTACCGGGTCAGTATTCCACATCTCTTCCAAAAGATCTTCTTTTGAGAGTTCTATCAATAAGCGATTTGTTTGTATCATCCTGTTTGGTGATTCGAAATAATTTGGTGGAGAATGGTTGTGAAATGCTAAAGTACAAATTACCGGTGAGAACCCCAAGTTTTCTTACCTTTACATCATACATACAAATCTCATTCTATGAAAACAACAGTGCTTTTCGGCATCGTTATTTTGCTGTTTGTCATTACCGGTTGCACTCATGAAAACAGGGACTCCTACATCCCTGTTGATCAGCCCTGGCGGTTTAAATCCGGAGATAATCTTGCATGGTCGGAGGTTGGATTGAACGACTCTGCATGGGCCTTGATATCCCCGTTGAAACCCTGGGAGCGACAGGGATACAAAGGTTTGGACGGATTTGCTTGGTACCGGTTTAACATTGTGATTCCTTCTTCCCTGAAACAGTTTGGATACTTTCAGGACACTCTTCAGATTTTATTGGGAAAAATTGATGACTGTGACCAGGTCTTCCTGAATGGCGCACTGATCGGGGAAAACGGGAACACCATCTATCATGAAAAGAGCCCGGATACCTCATATGCTGAAGTTTACGGTGCATGGAACCGCCCTCGGGATTACCGGTTGGCCGTGACCGATCCACGGATTAAATGGGATCAGGAAAACACCATAGCCATCAGAGTGTTTGACTCTGGTGGGTTGGGAGGAATGTTTGATGGTCCGTTTGAGATCTCCATGCTGGACCTCCATGACTATATCAGGTTTGCTCTCACCGAAACCGGATACGATTTTAATAAGGATAACTCCCTTTCAAAGAGATTTTACATCGTGAATATCTCATCCGCCGAAGGCTTCCAGGGAGTCATGTCCATCTATGTAATGAATTCCAGAACTGGAAGTTGTATCTTCAAAAAAGACACCTTGGTACTGTTTGAGAAGCGATCAAAAAATGCTTTCTCCTTTACGATCAATAATATCCCGAATTCCCCTGTATCAGCTGAAATTTCATTTACCGAAGGAGCGTCTGGTATCCGGATATCTGACATCCTGGATCTCCCGTTTATCCTGACCCCTCCGGTGTCGGACCATCCGAGGATCAATAGTGCAAAGATTTTTGGTGTAAAGCCTGGTTCACCCTTTCTATTTAAGGTGGCTGCCACCGGAGCCCCTCCTCTCCTCTATAAGGCAGAGGGGTTGCCGGCAGGGCTGAACCTCGATTCTGAATCTGGTGTTATTTCGGGAAAAATCAACACCCGGGGAAGCTATTCCTGTTCCTTAATGGTCAGCAATGCCGTGGGAAAAGTTGAACAACCGTTTAGCATTGAGGTGGGAGATCTCATTTCACTTACCCCACCGTTGGGTTGGAACAGCTGGAATTGCTGGGGTTTGAGCGTAAGTGATGAGAAAGTAAGATCTTCTGCGCTGTCGATGAAGGAGAGCGGACTGATCGATCATGGATGGAGCTACATTAATATTGATGATGGCTGGGAGGATACACACATCGATGGAAAAATCGTAACAAACGACAAATTTCCCGATATGCACGCATTGTGTGACTACGTCCACTCGTTGGGACTAAAAATCGGCATCTATTCGTCACCCGGACCAACGACCTGTGGAGGTTATGAAGGAAGTTACGGAGTTGAAAACGCCGATGCCGACATGTATGCCAGCTGGGGCATGGATTACCTGAAATATGACTGGTGTTCCTACTTCCAGATAGCTCCTAAGCCTGATCAGGAGGAACTTGAATATCCCTACCTGGTTATGGAGAAAGCGCTCCGCTCCACCGGCAGGGACATTCACTACTCGCTTTGCCAGTATGGGATGGGCAATGTATGGGAATGGGGCGCAAACGTCGGTGGCAACTCCTGGAGAACTACCGGTGATATTACCGATACGTGGGAAAGTATGTCGGAAATTGGATTCAGTCAGGGGATCTGCTCTCCTTTTGCAACCCCCGGACACTGGAACGATCCCGACATGCTGGTTTTAGGATGGGTTGGATGGGGGCCCCATCTGCATTATACACGACTCAGCCCGAACGAGCAGTATACGCACATGACTCTCTGGAGTATGCTTGCCGCTCCGCTACTTCTGGGGAACGATCTAAGTCAGCTCGACCCCTTTACAATGAACCTGCTGACAAATGATGAAGTGCTTGCTGTAAATCAGGACCCATTGGGAAAACAGGCTAAATCTCTGGTAAAGAATATGTTCCATCAGATTTGGAGCAAGGAGATGGAGGATGGAAGTTTTGTGATCGGTTTATTCAATCTCACTGAGAAACCACAGAATCTGAGAGTTGATCTGACAGCGCTGGGTTTTGAAGGGCGATACGGGATGCGGGATCTATGGGAGCAAAGGGATTTGGGACAGATTGAACGTTACGTTGAAATGCGAGTGGTTCCTCACGGTGCCAGATTAATCCGTCTTATACAGCACAAGTAAAGTAAAAGAATCCCCCCGATGATACCAGAAGCACATTATTATTTCCTAGATTTGTGAAATAATTAACTATTACCTGAAATTATAAACATAATAATCAATTGGAACCAGGGTTTTAAATAACTTTGCTCATCCATAATACTAAAAAAAGACAGTCATGGCTAAGATCACCAAAGAAGATGCGCTAAAATATCATGAAAAAGGGCGCCCAGGGAAAATCGAGGTTATTCCCACTAAACCACACAGAACACAGCGGGATTTATCCCTCGCCTATTCACCTGGAGTCGCTTTTCCTTGCCTGGAGATTGAAAAAAATCCTGACGACATTTACCGGTATACATCAAAAGGAAATTTGGTAGCAGTAATCTCCAATGGAACTGCGGTGCTTGGGTTGGGAAACATTGGCGCGGATGCCGGCAAACCTGTAATGGAGGGGAAAGGATTGCTGTTTAAAATTTTTGCAGACATTGATGTTTTCGACATTGAAGTCGAAACCAGGGAGATCGATAAATTTGTTGAAACGGTAAAGCAGATTGCGGTCACCTTTGGGGGCATCAATCTTGAGGATATCAAAGCGCCTGAATGTTTCGAGATAGAAGAGAGATTAAAAAAGGAGCTTCAGATTCCGATCATGCACGACGATCAGCACGGGACTGCTATCATTACAGCCGCCGGGTGGATCAATGCTGTTGATATAGCAGGAAAGAAAAAAGAAGATGTAAAGATTGTTGTTAATGGAGCAGGCGCCTCTGCAATTGCCTGTACCAAACTTTTAGTCAGCATCGGAGCCAAGAAAGAGAATATTGTCATGATCGATACCAAAGGAGTATTGAGAACCGACAGAACCGACCTGAACAAATACAAACAATTATTTGCTACAAACAGGGATATCCACACCCTTGAAGAGGCGATGAAAGGTGCGGATGTATTCCTTGGTCTCTCTTCCAAAGATGTTTTATCCCAGGATATGGTACGTTCCATGGCTGATAACCCGATCGTATTCGCCATGGCAAACCCCGATCCTGAGATTACCTATGAGGCTGCAATGGCAGCCAGGACGGATATTCTGATGGCAACCGGACGTTCTGATTATCCGAACCAGGTTAACAATGTGCTGGGATTCCCGTTTATATTCAGGGGTGCACTCGACGTAAGGGCCACCTGTATTAATGAGGAGATGAAAATAGCCGCTGTATATGCTCTTGCCGAACTGGCGAAAGAAGATGTTCCCGAAAACGTGAGTGAAGCGTATAATGTAAAAAATCTGATTTACGGTCGCGAATATTTCATACCTAAGCCACTTGATATCAGGCTGATTACAACCGTAGCCCCTGCCGTTGCCAAGGCGGCGATGGATTCGGGAGTTGCCCGTAAACCTATCACCGACTGGGATGCTTACAAATCAGAACTGAGCCGGAGACTTGGCCTTGAGAACCAGCTTTTGCGTGGAATAACCCTGAAAGCTAAGCTGGCTCCCAAACGAATCGTCTATCCGGAGGGAGCTAATCTGAAAATCCTGAAGGCTGCAAATGAGGTATTTCACGAAGGGATTGCTAAACCAATTCTGCTTGGAGATGAGGATCAGATCCGTCAGATCATCGCAGAGAATCATCTGGACCTCAACGGTGTTGTAATCATCGATCCGCGAGGCAAAGCAGAGGAAGCACGCAGGGAGCGATTTGCAGAGTTGATCTGGCAAAAACGACAGAGAAAAGGGATAACCAGGGATGAAGCCGTGGAGTTAACCTTTGATAGGAATTATTTCGGCATCATGATGGTTGAAACAGGGGAAGCCGATACCATGGTTTCAGGTATTACCAGCGAATACGGAGCAGTCATGGGACCTGCCCTTCAATTGATTGGCCCACGATCGGGTGTGAACCGGGTTGCAGGTATGTACATCCTGATGACGAAAAAAGGACCCTATTTCTTTGCCGATACCACAGTAAACCTGGATCCTGACTGGAGGACGCTCGCCGACACCGCATTACTGTCAGCTGAAACGATAAAACGCTTCGGCATCGAGCCTGTTATCGCAATGGTCTCCTTCTCTAATTTCGGATCAATCAAAGCGTCGGAACATACTCAAGGACCTGTAAGGGTAAGGCAGGCAACTCAGTACCTGCATGATAATTATCCAGACCTTCTGGTTGACGGAGAAATGCAGGCAAACTTTGCGTTAAATACGGAATTGCGGAAATCCAAGTTCCCCTTCTCAAAGATTGCCGATCATGATGCCAACGTATTGATTTTCTCAAATCTGAGTTCTGGCAACGCAGCATATAAAGTCATGCAGGAGATTGGGGGTACTGATGCCATCGGTCCAATTCTGATGGGAATGAATAAACCCATCCATGTTGTTCCTCTGGAATGCAGTGTGCGCGAAGTGGTTCATATGACGACCATTGCGGTGGTCGACGCACAGGATGCTACCAAGCAGGGATGAATTTTTAAATTATTTTCTATCTATTAATTTAATTGTATATTTGCCCGTTAAATTAATTTAATACAATACTATTATGTCAACAGGTAAAGTAAAATTTTTCAATGAGAGAAAAGGTTTCGGTTTCATCATTGATGACGAAAGTCAAAAGGACCTCTTTGTGCACGTAAGCGGTATCATTGACAAGATTCAGGAAAACGACGATGTTGTGTTTGATATTACTGAAGACCAACGTGGTAAAAAAGCAATCAATGTAAAAAAAGCATAATTTTATTACAATTGATGCAAAAAAAGGCGGCCCGGAGGGTCGCCTTTTTTTTGCAGAGGCACCCCTATTTTGTACGGGCGCCCCATGGGTTGCCCCTATTTTGCCAACATCACAGGCATGACCAGCATGAGAATATCTTCCTCTTTGTTTTCGTTATTGACTGGAAGAAGGATGCCAGCCCGGTTGGAAGCTGACATTTCGATCAGCACTTCATTGGTCCCAGCATTGTTAAGCATCTCCACCATGAACTTTGAATTGAAACCGATCTCCATATCATCGCCTTCATAAGCGCAAGTCAGCCGCTCTTTGGCTTCATTGGAGAAGTCAATATCTTCAGCAGAAAGCACAAGCTCTTTGCCAGAAATCTTAAACCGGATCTGGTGGGTTGACTGGTTTGCAAAAATTGACACCCTTCGGATGGATGTCAGAAGAGATAGCCTGTCGATCGTAAGTTTATTCGGGTTATTGGTTGGGATTACTGCCTCATAATTCGGATACTTGCCATCTATCAGACGGCAAACCAGCTCAATGTTACTGAATGAAAAGAAAGCGTTGGATTTATTGTACTCCAGTTTGACAGGGACATCCTGCGTGCTTAAGATATTCTTTAACAGATTCAGCGGCTTCTTGGGCAGAATAAAGTTTGCAGAATCATTGGACCTGGCATCGGTTCGTTTGTATTTGACCAGCTTATGAGCATCCGTGGCAACGAAGGTAATATCCTCAGGTGAGAGTTCGCAGAAAACCCCTGAAAGTACCAATCTTAACTCATCATTGCCTGTTGCAAAAAGGGTCTTGTTGATCGCTTCCGCCAGCAGGTCGGAGGGCAATTCAATAGATGTTGTCTCTTCAAGAGCTGGTGTGCGTGGGTACTCATCACTTTTATGGCCCGACAACTTATATTTCCCTTCACCCGCCGAAATCTCAATCAGCTGGTTTGTGTCATTGATGGAAAAAGAGAGGGGAATATCAGGAAAGGTCTTTAACGTATCTACCAGGATCTTTGCAGGAATTGCAACACTCCCAGGTTCCTCCGCCAGATCGGGTTTTATGCTGACACTCATGGTGGTCTCGAGGTCAGAAGAGGTCACTTTCAACCCTTCTTCCTTCAGCTCAAACAAGAAATCGTCGAGGATAGGCAGGGTGTTGTTACTGTTGATCACACCGATTATTGCCTGTAAATTCTTCAGTAGAACGGAACTCGAGATGATAAATTTCATAATCGTAAATTTTTAAAAATTCGGTCAAATATACAAAAATCAATTTTGAAAACCAACAGATCCCACCCATTGGTTGTTATCGTTTCTAAACTTTCTTTCTCCTGAAATTGAACCTGTTTTCCTCTCCTTTCAGAAGCCGTTTGATGTTTTTCAAATGCGTCGTCGGAATAAAAAATGCCACAAAGACTGCAAGTCCAAGCAGGGCAAGGTTTCGCTCATCCGTGATAAAATAGACGATAAACGGGAAAGAAACCGATCCCAAAACAGATGAAAGGGAGACATATCTGGAGATGGCAAATGTAATGATAAAAATCCCGAGTACTATCAACAATGCAATTGGGTATAGAGCCAAACCTACGCCAGCCAGGGTTCCAACCCCTTTCCCCCCCCTGAATCCGGCATATACCGGGAAGATATGGCCCAGAACAGCAGCCACGGCACAACCAATTTTGATATAGACCAAACTCTCAACCGGGATGTCGGGGAATGGTATCCATGCGACAAGCTGAACAGCCAACCAACCCTTAAATACGTCAAAAAGCAAAACCGGGATTCCCGCCTTATAGCCAAGGACACGGATAGTATTTGTCGCCCCTGCATTTCCGCTTCCATGGTCCCGGACATCTTTCCCGTAAAAGGCCTTACTGACCCATACGGCAGTTGGAACCGACCCAATCAGGTACGCAATCAGAATTAACCCACTAATTTCAATCCACATCATCTATTGAATTGTTGTTTCGTTATTCGTGTTTCGTGTTTCTCGTTTCGTATTTCGTATTTCGTATTTCTCGTTTCGTATTTCGTATTTCGTCCTCCGTCTTACGTCTCTTACTCCTCCCCCACTTCAAACTTCCTGATAAAGTCGCGTTTTTTACGGTCGGTAGAAAGCGTATACCTGTAACCGCGCCATAGTTTCCCAATTCGTTTAAGTTCGTTGTTGTTCAGTTGGGCCTCCCTGATCATGTCATTCAGGTCGATATCGGAAGAGATAAACTGCATCACATTGTTGCGATAGTTGAAAAAATACCAATCGTTTGGCGATATCTCCAGGTAGATGGTAAACTCATCGCCATTCCGTTTTCGGGACATCTCTATTCTTCCATTGAGATAACGGTTAACCATCCCGTCCTTTATTGAACCGATACCAATTGGCCCATTGGAGATAAAGGATCTCGTGAGCGTATCGTAACTCATTTTAACATCGGCAATGATCAGTGTTTTTATCAGGGTTTCAGGGAATTTCCTGAACCTTCCAACAGTTTCGATCTCCGACTTAAGTTTATCCCGTTCCTTTTCGGGGGTGAGTTCATTGAAAACAAAATTAAACGGAGTGTTAAATAGTTGGATCCCTGCAAGGTTTGTGGAGGTCATCTGGGTCCTGATCTTCTCCAGGACTCCCTCCTCAAAGGGGAAATCATAGATCAGAGCAAGGCGAAGGCTGGTCGAATCCGGTAAAATATAGTAATCCATGGTCCCATGGCTCTCCATCAGCAGTGGCCCCGAATTGAAGCCCAGGTTGATCTTGCCTTCCGACCGCATCATGCAATTAAAGGTATTTAGAGAAACGTGAGGCGTTGATGAGGAAAAATTGCCAGTGGTATCCACAACCCCAACCTTATAGGTGGAGGCAGGTATCTGGTACTCCATCATACCTGTAGCAGAGATCATAATCGTATCGCTGAAGCTCCTTCGCGGAGTAAAGAATGCAGGGTAAATTATATTCTCGGTGTTTGAATACGCCAGGCCAAGAAGCAACTTCTCTGAACTTCTGTTCTTGATCGGATCTGAAACCGGAAGTTTCACATTGTCGGGATTGACCCTTGCAGAGAATTTTACCCAATTGGAACCTAAATTTCCACAGTCAACTAAAGGTTTGAAAGCACCTGTAAAGGTCATCTCCTTAACAGGTGCCTCCAGATTCACGTCTCCTGTAAAGGCCACCTCCGGACTAAGCATGAAACCGGCCGAATCTGAGATTTTTCCAGTGCCGGCAGTATTTCCGGAAGTATCGACAGATATACTGCTGAACACAATTTCCTGGTGGCTACCTGTACGGTCCACATAATCATAGGTGCCCGATCCGATATATTGTTTCCTCCCCAGAATTTTCACTGAAGCATTGTAGAAATTGTGTTCCCTCGTGCTGGTATTGGCAATAATATTTGTATTTACGAGCTGAGTCATCACTGCATCCTCTTGGATTTCAACCTTCCCACTGTCAGGATAGATCGCAGCATCGGCAACCTTGATAATTTTTACCTCTTCGGCATTAATTACATTCGTTCGGATACTGAACCGGGCTCTGAGGGCAAAGAAACGCAACGAGTCCTGCTTCGGGTGAACTGAAATAAACTCAGTTCCCGTATACCCAACATCTATGAGTTCCGAAAGGCTGAGGTTATCGGGAACTGCATAGCGTTGATTTTCTTCATTCGTAAGAATGATCTCTTCGTTGTCAATCATCCAGTCGAAACGATCCATCGAACAGATGTACTTGTTAATAGGGAATTCCATCCTGGAGATCCCAAGATTGGACCGGAACTCACCCCGGCGCTGCTCAAAATCGAAATGGGCACGGTAATTCTGCGTAGATATTGCCAGGGTATTGAGATCGTATGATTTAATCCGGAAGTCTGCAATCAGGGCATCAAACGTATGTTGTTGAAAATTAAATCTCTTTGAATCCATCTCGGCTTCTTCTATTCTAACAGTACCCGACCCGCTTAAGCCCCCTGGGGTTAACCCAAGAGTCCCTTCGAAAAGTGATTCGTTGTTATACATCACCATGTTCCTGACGGTCGATGTAATACTCATGGAATCACTGTAGGGGAGCCAGAACTCGTTTACACTGTCGGCACTTACTGAAGGATACTCAACGGCAGCTATCTGTTCTGTTGCCTGGAATCCTCTTGCGAGCGCCTTCATACTGTCAGGATAGAAGATAAAGTGATCTGAAACTGTGGTGGAATTTAAGTAATAGAGCTGTCCGTCGGCTTGCAATCCCTTATTACTCAGATCAATTTTTGATACGAATGTTCCTTTCCCTCCGTATACCGGATAGCCGCTGGCATCGGTATACCGTTCAAAACCAAGAGAGAAGTCGGGTCTGATCTTAAGAGGTTCAGCGATATCAGGAAAAATTCCTGCCGACACGAGCTGACCATTAAATTCGAGGCTGTCGGTATCGATGTAATCAAGGCTAGTGAGTGTAAATGGGAGCACCTCAAAATAGAAGCGGTCCTTGTCATACACCCCCTGATGAATGTAAGGCTTCTCATAGTTTACCCTTGCCGTATCCTGATTTGTAAATACCGGATATTCAGGATAATTCGTAAGTCCGGCTTTATTATTTGGATCATCGATCAGGAGAAATCCGCTCAGGTCATTGAGAGCAGTCTGGACTTTCTTCATAGGATAACGTCCGGTTTTGGGATCAATCTTCCTGCTGATCGCATAGAACTCCAGTGTGTCAATTGCCGGCAGATTCAACCTGAATTGGTCATAATCGAAAGAGCAGCTGTCGCCATAAAAATCGAAAAGTCCGGCTTCCACTTTACCGGAAAAGAGGAAATTGCGGTTCTCCTTCATAATCAATTCCTGGTTTCTGGGGATTATATAAACATGCTGTGAATCGGACAGTGACACTCCGGAAATCCCCTGAAGTTTCATGTCAAAGGTCTCAAGATTCAGGACAGCATTGCTTTTTCCGTCAACTTCAGAAGAGAAAACAATTTCATCGTAATCTGTCTTCTCATGATTTGCATTTACATAATGGAGCAGTTTATCCTTTACAACTGCAATCTTGTCGTCCTGATCATAAATCAAAAAACCTTTGGCACTCAAAAGCAGCAATTGAGACTCGACCTGAGCCGGAGGCATCCTCCAGTATTCCACCAGTTGATCCAAGGTGAACTCATTGGACTTTCTCCTTTCCGTAAAAGTCTTAATGACCTGCAGAGGATTCAGGACATCTATCCCCTGGAGTTTCTCATACCTGTTGAGCGAGTAGTAATTACTGGATTCAAATGTAGCTTTACTTGAACTCCCTGGTCCACGCATCGCCTCAAAATTGATCTTTGGTTCATTCGTTTTCCAGAAAAGTGCTTCACTATAGATTTCAATCTTATGATAGGTATCAAACCATGGACTGATCACAGAGATCCGTTCATCCTTGTTAAGCAAAAGTTCTTTTCCTTCATCCAGGTATTTAAGTACCAGACCCGGATGATAAATCGAATCAGGATCATGGTGAATAGTCACCGATGCATTGCTGGAGTTGATTCGGTCGGGGCGGATGATAAATGTTTTAGATCTTGCGGTCACAAACTCCTTGTCATCCCGTTTAAATACCAGTACGGCATCGCGGTTAGCCAAACCGAATCCAACAACCTTTCTTCCCTCCATGGAGAAGCCTCCCATATAATCAATATTGGGGAAAATATTCTCAATTCCAATGAGACCTTCATAGGAGTAGAACCTGGGATAGGAGGCCTTCTCTTCATCCACATCCGCCTGTATTTTATCAATTATTCGTCCGGGAAGTGGTGCCGGAAGATACTCTTTGTTAAAAAATTCTACCGAGTCGGCTTCATACTTTGAGAATTTCATCTGAATGTGGTAATCGTCAAGGTTGGCAAACACCATTGAAGGATCAAGTCCGGCCCTTTGCCAGTCGATCCTCCCCCCATGTCCATCCCACCTTGTTTCAAGAGGGAAATAGAGTCCTTGTGTGTTGAAGATTGTCAGACTGTCGCGATTCGAATAGCAGATGATATCGGTAGGACGAACCTCCACAACAGGCACGGAATCATTGATGAAACGGTAGTTCGGAGTCACCAATTTCCAGGCAGCAGAGGCAGACTGATAAAGCATTTCCTCCTCAAAAAGATGGATACTGAATTCAACGAAACTGAGAAAATGCCTCGTATATTTCTCTTGGGTAAGAGATTCAAGTAAAGATGTCCAGTCAAAAAACAGCTGATCAGACAGTGATTTCTCGTAGGTCAAATTCAGCGCAACCAGGTAATTATAAAAGTCGGGGAAAGCCCTCATCCTTTTTTTAAGCATTTTATTGCCGACAGAGTAGATAGCCTGTTTCTTTTGTGCGCCAAAGTGTTCTGATTCCCAGTGTTGTAAAAACGGAATCATAGCTCCTTCAACAATCTTCTGGTCATTTTTGCTCAACTGGGAGAAGAGCAGGTTCAATTCACCTATAAATTTCGTGGAATCCCCGGAGAAGTTCTTCAGTTGCTGACCGTTCGCTGCCACGATAATTCCGTACAGAAGAAAAGCAAAAACGATCCGAACCCAGGTAAATCTTTTCATCGGTTAAACTTGGCGACTATCCAGTTATTCTTACTTCGGGAGAATATAATTCCCAAACCATTCGCTGAAGCACACGCTTCCAGAGCAGGCAGGTCCTCGGTATAAAATCCACTCAGGAAGAGAGACCCTCCTTTCCGTAATACCGTTGCATAGGATTGGATCTGTTCGATTAAGGTATTGCGGTTGATATTGGCAAGTATCACATCAAATTGTTCAGGAGGAATAACCGTTGTATCACCCTGAATAACGTCAATGGTACGTGTATTATTCTTTAAAACATTCTCCGTTGCATTTTCCACAGCCCACGGATCATTGTCGATGGCTACAACCCGGCTGGCTCCCATTCTGGAGGCCAGGATTGCAAGCACTCCTGTGCCACAACCCATATCAAGAACTGCTTTCCCGGTCAAATCTTCATCCAGGAGGGCTTCAATCATCAGGGAGGTGGTTTCATGATGGGCGGTGCCGAAAGACATCTTTGGTTCAATGACAATTTCGATTCGGGATGCTTGATCCTGGATACCGGATGCCGGATGAAACGGTGCACGGATATAACATCTTCCGGCAACAAGAACCGGTTCATAGGAACTTTCCCATAGTTCGTTCCAGTTTTTCTCCGGCATCCTTGTGACACTCCAGAACAGATCTTTCAGGTCAGGATACTTTTGCAGGACCTGATAAATTGCGTGTTCATTAAAATCCGACTCCCTGATGTAGGCGAAAAGCACTGCCTCTTCTTCGTTAAAACTGTCGAATCCTGCCTCGGACAATTCAGCTATCAGAATGTCTGAATAACTTTGAACAACAGGCTGAAATGCTATTTCAAGAAAGATGGAGGAGGGTGGAATGGTGCTCATACCAATGCATCAGATTAGGTTTACAAAGGTAAGGAAAGAATAGGAGTCAGAACGTTGAATTAAGGAATCGAATTTTCTGATATCTTTGAGCATGGAAACGATGAAAATTCTTGCCTACCAGATCACTGAACAAATCGACCTGAAAAAGTTTGTTCATTCCTTTTCGGGAAAAGTTCCCCAGATTGATTCGGGCGAATATTTTTTCCGGAACGAAAAAGACCAATACCTCTACCTGTTCAAATATGGTGTTGCATGCTTTCTTGGGTATCAGGAGAGGGAGAGAGAGGAGTTGGTGAAACTGATCCTGCAGTTCAGTACCCAGGAGGTGGAGGGTAAGATCCAGGAAGAGTATCATCTGCAAATCAGTCCTGATGCCTTTGAAATAGGATTCAACCATATCACTATCGGCGAACAGGATCCGGCTTCAATCAAACTCATCATGCTTAATATTGCACAATCTGTTGCCTTGAATTACTACTCAACCCAAACAGGCAAACTACTTGAAGACATTCAGAACTATACCCTTAAGCTGGAAAAATACGGAAGTTTCAAGATCAGCTGGTCGAAGCTGAAACGATTTATCGGGAGAGCACTGAACATTAAAAACAGGATAGCGGACAACCTGTATATCTTCGATATGCCCCAGATAGCCTGGGACAATGAATACCTTCATCAGATAGATCAGGGGATGAAAAAGGAATTTCAGCTTCAGGGAAGAACCCGTAATATTCAGGACAACATCAGGATTATCACGGATAATCTCGAACTATTTACAAGTTTGACACTTCACAGAAAAGATGCTTTCCTGGAATGGATTATCATCCTTCTGATACTGATAGAAGTTCTCAACCTTCTGTTCGAAAAGCTACTTTAGGGAAGTCCCAATTATTGCCTTCAGGGAATCAATGCACAATTGGCTTTGCATGGTTAAGATTCGCTGCGTTTAATAGCAATTCTAACGATTTCAACAAACTCCTCCGCATTCAGTGAGGCTCCGCCAATCAGGCCTCCATCCACATCGGGTTGCGAAAACAGTTCGGATGCATTGGAAGCGTTACAACTCCCGCCATAAAGAATGATAGCATCACCTGCAACCCTCTCCCCATATTTTGAAAGGATCAGCTGTCGAATGTAAGCGTGCATCTCCTGGGCCTGAGCCGGTGTTGCAGTGACACCCGTCCCGATTGCCCAAACCGGTTCATAAGCAATGACAACCATGCGAAACTCCTTCTCTTCAAGATGAAAAAGTGATTCCTCAATCTGGGATTTTACAACCTGAAAATGGTTCCCTGCTTCCCGTTCGGGAAGTACTTCTCCGCAGCAAAAGATCGGTGTAAGGCCAGATTTAAGTGCTACATTAACTTTCCCGGCGAGCAGGTTATTCAATTCATTAAACTGCTTTCTCCGCTCCGAGTGGCCGATAATGCAGTATTCTACCTCCATGGATTTTAACATTGGAGCAGAAATTTCCCCTGTAAAGGCGCCATATTCATGGTCATTGATATTCTGGGCTCCAACGGCTACATGGGTTTCATCTGTAAGGTCAAGTACCATCTCCATGAAAAGAGAAGGTGGACAAAGAATAACTTCCACATTTGCGGTGTTCAACTTCTCAACCGCTTCAGTGATTTGGGCTGTAAGATCCTCAGCTTCCTGGAATGTTTTATTCATCTTCCAGTTGCCGGCGACAAGAAAATCTCTCATAATTCGTATTGGTATTGAAGTTTTTGCAAAGATAAAGAAATTGCATCTCAATGCACCCTGACCCTCGGATCCAGGAGTCCATAAATTATATCTACAAGGATGTTGATGACAATGAGCACAACGGAGATGAAGAGAACAGCCCCCATGATTACAGGAAAGTCGTATTTATCGAGGGCATTTACGATCACCACGCCTATCCCTTTCCAGTCGAACACATATTCCACGAAAACGGCACCGGCAAGGAGTGAGGCAAGCCAGCCGGAGACAGCTGTAATCACGGGGTTTAATGCGTTTTTCAAGGCATGCTTGAAAACAATCTTAAAGTTACTTAATCCTTTGGCACGGGCAGTTCGGATATAATCCTGTGACAATACTTCGAGCATGGAGTTCCGGGTTAGCTCAACGATAATTGCCAGAGGCCTGATACCCAGCGTAAGTGCAGGGAGAATCAGGTTTTTCAGCTCGAGATACTCCCCCCTGCCAAGGTCATCAACAGAATAGAGACTTCCAACCATGTTCAGGTGAGTGATATCGACAAGTACAAAAGCAAAGATCCATGCATT
>Ga0351841_1041_pt1 | contig 19856 bp, 17 predicted proteins | sample BONcelHFGM3001E6_FD_206884 | JGI IMG/M metagenome (GOLD analysis project Ga0351841, IMG submission 206884) | Enriched cells from coal bed in the Powder River Basin, Montana, United States - BONCAT cells FGM rep1 HSBNCT.FGM.300.1.E6 ...
GTTGAGCTTTGCGCGGGCCGCCCTGAAGATCCTCCGGGGAGAAGAAGAACCTGAAATCTATGCATAACCGCCGGGACCGGAGCGTGACCCATGATCTGTCCGAAATGCGGCTCCAAACAGGGAGATGAAAGGTTTGAGCGCATCCGCTGCGGCGTCATTTTTGCCAAGCTGACGCCGGAAGACTTCATGGGGAATACATGGCTTGACAGGCAAGACCTTTATTTCTATACTCGCCCCGTCAAAAAGACTTTTCTCATCGATGAGGGCCTTCTCTTACGGGATACATCACATTGAAACGAGACAATATTATTCAATCAAAGTCCGTATGGGCCATTATCTCTTTTTTAAGATTTATTCCTAAAGGGCTTCGCAAAAATATATTTTCAGGTCTCTGTCTTATTTTTTATTATCTTGTCCAAAAGCAGCGGCTTATCACCCTGCATAATATCAGTTGTGCTTACCCTGAAAAAAAAATGCACGAAATAGAAACGATTGCCAAAAAGATGTACAGAAATCTTGGCGCTCTTGTTGCGGAATTTACGGATATCCCCTTCCTGTCGCAGGAACATATAGCCAAATACGTAGACATAGAAGGTCTTGAAAATCTTAGAGAGGCGCTGAATTTGAATAAAGGGGTCCTACTCTTCAGCGCTCACTTCGGTAACTGGGAACTGGCTGCTGCCATTGTTGCGTTGATTTCAAGACCCCTCACGATGATCTATCGCAAATTTGACAGTCCTGTCGTTGAAAATTGTGTAACCTGGGTGAGGGCGTCAGCAGGGATTTCATCTTTGCCCAAAGATAATGCGATGAGGCATATCCTTGCCTCCTTAAGAGATAATGAGATCGTTCTTTTCCTGATTGATCAGAACGTTTCTTGGCAAGAGGGAGTATTCGTTAATTTTTTCAATAATCAAGCCTGTACCACAAGTGGTTTTGCACGCATTGCGTTACACACGGACGCACCTGTGCTGCCTCTATTTATGATCAGTCAGGCCGACGGGAGATACAAGCTCATCATCGGCGATATCGTCAAGACCTCCAGAAAAAACGGACGGGACATGGATGTCTTATTCAACACCCAGAACTATACCAGGATCATCGAAGATATGGTAAGACAATGCCCGGACCATTGGCTTTGGATTCACCAGCGATGGAAGACAAAGGCCTGCCAAGTGATTAAAAAACCGGTTACAATCTCATCGTAGATGTGGCACGGAACCGGGATGCCACTCCCCTAAAATACATCATCATAGAACGCATTATTTATCGAGCATGGTCTTAACGATATGGGCATAGCCGGAGATATTACGATTATCGTCATTGCTGCCTTGGTGGGCGGTTTAATCGCCCAGAGATTGAAGCAACCTTTAATCTTGGGGTATCTCCTGGCCGGCGTCGCCGTTGGCCCCTATACGGGCGGGGTGACTGTTTCCGATGTTCACAATATTGAGAAACTGGCCGAAATAGGGGTGGCTCTTTTGCTTTTTGCCCTGGGATTGGAATTCTCCCTCCGGGAACTGAAACCCGTACGCCATATCGCTCTTTTCGGCACCCCCATCCAGATTGCCTTGACGATGGCCTACGGGTTTGGCATCGGCCGATGGCTGGGTTGGGAATGGATACCCTCACTGTGGTTCGGAGCCCTGATTTCTCTCTCCAGCACCATGATCATTCTGAAGACACTGGAAAACCAAGGTATGATCGGCACCCTTTCCAGCCGTGTCATGATCGGCGTGCTCATTGTTCAGGATTTGACCATCATGCCGATGCTGATCATTCTACCGCAACTGAACACACTCGACGCCGGGCTGACCGTCTTGGCATTCGCCGCCTTGAAAGCCGCCATTTTCCTCATCTTGATGTATTTTGTCGGCGCCCGGATCATTCCCTGGATCATGAAATCCGTGGCAAGTTGGAATTCAAGGGAACTGTTCCTCGTCGCCGCCACGGCCATGGGTCTGGGGATCGGCTATATCACTTACTTATTCGGCCTTTCTTTTGCCTTTGGGGCTTTTGTCGCCGGCATCCTGTTAAGCGAGTCGGATTATGGCTATCAGGCCCTTAGCGATATCATCCCTTTAAGGGATATTTTCAGTCTCCTTTTTTTCACGTCCATCGGCATGCTTCTGGATCCCCAATTTCTATACGACCATTTGGGTATGATCCTCTTTCTTGTCGTCGTTGTCATGCTCGGAAAGGCCTTGATTCTTGCTCTGCTAAGTAGAATCTTCCGTTACCGTAACGTTATTCCTTTGGCTATGGGGCTGGGTCTTTCACAAGTGGGAGAATTCTCATTCGTTCTGGGAAGAGTCGGTGTCGGGACAAACTCCATTTCCGCGGATTTTTATTCCCTCATTCTGACGATGACCATTGTTACCATGCTGCTGACCCCTATAATCTCGGGCCTTACGACCCCTCTCTATGCCTTGGTCAACCGCTGGGCCAAGCCTATCCAACTTGAACCCCTCAATTTCCCCAAATCGGGGTTTCAAAATCATATCGTGATTGCCGGGGGCGGGAGGGTCGGCCGGTATGTCGCCAATGCTCTGCAGCGTATGAACATCCCCTTCGTCATCGTGGAGTTGAATTCCAGGCGTATTGACGACTTGAAAACTTGCGGTTTCCCCATCATCTTCGGAGACGCCGGCAAGGAAACCCTCATGGACGCCGTTGAAGTCAGTAAAGCGAAGTTACTTTTAATCACAACCCCTATCGCCATGATTTCTCAGGCAATCGTCGCGCAAGCGTTAAAGATGAATCCCTCACTCATCATCATTGCCAGAGCTGAAGGGATTGAGCAGATACAGAGTTTGCGCGATCAAGGCGTTACCCAGGTCATACAGCCTGAATTGGAAGCCAGTCTGGAATTTATACATCAGGCGTTGGTCCATCTGGACATATCCCTCGATCAAACAGAGAAATTGACGACCGATTTACGGAACGAACTGTATGCTTAGCGAAACCCTAAATGCCTAACAGAACCTGTAAGAATCAAACGCAAGAGGAGAGACCGTTATGATGCCGGATCGTTTTCTTCAGCAAGTCCGGCCGTTTCTGAAAACTGTCGGCTGGAACATAAGCCTGCTCTGCATCGGCAGCCTGCTGGCCGCCATCGGTGTCAACGGCATCCTGGTTCCCCACCATTTCGTCAGCGGCGGCGTGACCGGTATAGCCCTCATCGTACACTACATCTTCCCGCCCCTTCCCGTCGGCCTCCTCTATGCCTTGGCCAACGTTCCCCTCTTTCTCGCCGGATGGTTCTTCGTCAGCCGCCGTTTCTTCTTCTACAGCATCATCGGGACACTGATCTTTTCGGCGGCTCTTCAGTGGGTACAAGTTCCTGTTCCGGTTCCTGTCCAGGATAAGATGCTTGCCGCGCTTCTAGCAGGCCTCATCCTGGGTGCGGGGTCGGGGATTATCCTGAAGTCCTTGGTATCGTCGGGGGGAACCGACATCCTGTCGGTGATTCTCCTGCGGCACTCCTCGATCCGGTTGGGGACGACGTTGCTTACCTTCAACAGTCTGCTTCTGGTTGTGGCAGCGCTACTTTTCACGCTGGAGGATGCCCTGTACACGCTGGTCTATCTCTTCGTCTCCGCGCGAGTAATTGACTTGGTCGTCACGGGCTTCAGCCAGCGTAAGGCGGTTTTTATCATCTCCCCGCGTTGGAGAAGCATCTCCCCTCGGATTCTCAACGAAATCCACCGCGGGGTAACGATCCTTCACGGTCAGGGCGGCTTTTCGGAACAGGAGCAGCATATCCTCTATACCGTTGTGACCTTCCGGGAGTTGGCTAGCGTCAAGCGGATCGTCCACAGCGAAGATCCGGCCGCCTTCGTTGTGGTCAGCGACACAAACGAGGTCATGGGAAATCGGATCGGTAATCAACCCCATTGGTGAACTCTAGGGATGATGGTGTCGACCGATCGAATGCTTATCAATGATACAATGGAGTCAGACAGACTTACAAACAAGAGAAAGGCAGGTCACTCATGGGCGAATGTGATGGCAAAGACATTTTGGTCGAGCGCGAGGATTCAATCACCATTGTTTCTATCAACAGACCCGAACGCAGGAATGCGGTCGATGGGAAGACCGCGAAAGCTCTCTATGAGGCGTTCCTCGATTTCGATGCCGATCCGAATACGTCGGTGGCGGTGTTTGCAGGGGTCGGGAACTGCTTTTGCGCCGGCGCGGATCTGAAGGCCATCGCAACCGGTGATCCGGAAAAGCGCCGTGAAGTGGGCGGACGAAACAGTTTCGCACCCATGGGTCCCAGTCGGCTTGTCTTGTCAAAGCCGGTAATCGCCGCCGTCGAAGGCTACGCGGTGGCGGGAGGTATGGAACTGGCGCTTTGGGCGGATATGCGCGTCATCGCACAGGATGCAGTGTTCGGCATATTTTGCAGGCGTTTCGGTGTCCCGTTGATCGATATGGGCACCATCCGGCTGCCGCGATTGATCGGACAGTCCCGCGCCATGGATCTCATACTCACCGGACGGCCTGTCCAAGCCGATGAAGCTTTGGCCATGGGTTTAGCAAACCGCGTCGTACCGCCGGGACAGACCCGAGCCGCGGCTGTCAAACTCGCGCGTCAGTTGGCCGCATTCCCGCAGGCCTGCCTTCGCAATGATCGACGGTCTGTCCTGGAGCAGTGGTGTCTGCCCGAGGACGAGGCCATCGCTGACGAAATGCGCGGGGGACTCTCCGTGATAGCGTCGGGAGAAACTCTCACGGGGGCGGCCGGATTTGCCGGGGGTGATGGCAGGCATGGTGCTTTTGACACACCCTATTCCTGACCACGGAACGTAACACGATCACACAGAACCTTTATTTGGAGAGACAAAATCGTGCTTTTTCACACCCACCCCGCTGCCGGCGTGATCTGTTGTGTCTTAAAAGCCGGCTTACCTTGGCCCATACTTGGGACGCCGCTTCTCCAGAAAGGCCGAGACACCTTCGCTTCTGTCATCGGTCTGGCTGCAGACGACCTGGTTGCGATCCTCAATTTTTAATGCCGCCTCCAGGGATGGCGAGTCCATATTGTTATTGACGGCCTCTTTGGTCAGGCGAAGCCCGAGCGGGCTCTTGGTCAACATGTAATCGGCGGCAAAGGCCACGGCGGCCGGAACGGTCTCCTCGGGTTTATCGACGAGAATATTCACATAGCCCCATTGGTAGGCTTCCTCTGCCGATAAATCGCGGCCGGAATAGAGCAACTCGGCGCTGCGGTGAAACCCCAGAATCCGGGGCAAGTAATAGGTGGACGCGCAGTCTGCGCCGCTCAACCCAATCTTGATGAAGGCATTGATGAACCTGACCTCTCGCGAGGCGACGACCATATCGCTGGCATTGGCAAAGGCCATTCCCCCGCCGACTGCCGCGCCATGCACGGCGGCGATCACGGGTTGGGGAATGCTGCGCAGCTTGACAAACATCTGGCTGAGTTCATGCTGTACCTGCCATTGCTGCTTCACCTTGTCCGGGAAATGGGTCCAATCGTGTTGTTTGGCCTCTTCTTTGGATCGTTTCATATCCGTCCCGGCACAAAACAACCGTCCTGCCCCGCAAAGGATAGCGACACGGCAGTCCAGGGCATGGTTCAGGAAGTCCATGCATTGGTTAAAATTCGTGATCAGGGTTTCGTTCAGGGCATTCAGATTGTCCGGCCGATTGAGGGTAATGAGTCCCAGCTCCGGATAGACCTGATGGGTCTCCAACTTGATGGTTTCCCACGCCTTCCAAGCATTCCATCCCGTAGATCCCGTCTTGCTGTCCGCCATTGCATCCTCCTCCAACAATTCCGTTTAAAACCATTATCCTTGCTTCATCATAAGTAACTGTGCAGCCCCGGCAAATAATTGACCCCCAGATAGGTAAAGAGAACGGAGGCAAAGCCCACGATGGTCATGACGGCCATCCGGAGGCCCCGCCAGCCCCGGACGTGGCGGGCATGGAGCATGAGGGCATAGATGAGCCAGGTAACGAGGGACCACGTTTCTTTCGGGTCCCAGCTCCAGTAGGATCCCCAGGCATAATGGGCCCACACGGACCCCGTCATGATGCCGAGAGTCAAAAAGACAAAACCCAAGGCCATCATTTGATACATCAGTTCATCGAGCATATCTTCATGGGGAATGAACCGCAAAAAACCCGATGCATTTTTATCGCTCACCGGCCGGCCTTTAAAAAAATAGAGGAGACCAAGCCCGAAGGCGATGGTAAAGGCGGCGTACCCCATAAAGCAGGTCAAAACGTGGCTCGTCAGCCAATTGCTCTGGAGGGCAGGGATGAGGGGCTGAATCCGGCTGTCGACGCTCGGCGATAGGGACGCAAACGCCATGAGGAGAAAGGCCACGGGCAGGATCAAGACGCCGAGGGCTTTGTTCTTGATGCGGAGTTCGACGGTCAGGTATAATAGCACAATGGTCCAGGCAAAGAAGATGAGGGATTCATAAAAATTGGCAAGGGGCACATGACCGATTCCCAGGTCGTAAGAAGCCCTCCAGCGGAGCGCCAAGGCAACCGTCTGGGCCAGAAGCCCCGCCAGAGCGGCATAAGAGGCCAATTTTCCCCAGATATCCCCGTTGAAGACCATGCGGAACAAGTAGCCGACGAAGGCGGCAAAATAGATAAAAGTCACCCAACTCAGAATCGTCGTATCGCTCATGCCATCGCTCCCACACGCTTCCCGATTTCCTCAAGGAGCCGTTTCATATCCCGTTCCAATCCCGGCGCATCCCGATGGCTCCGGCCGGCCAGAGTAATCCGGGACTGGCCCTGCCCGCCTTCAATCCGAATCCAGATCTGCCGATGGGACATGAAAAAGACCATCATGAGACCGATGATCATGCAGAAGGCCGCAGCGACGACGAGAGGCACCCCGGGGTCACTACCGACCTGCAAACCCGTATAGTATTTCTCGGCCATACCGTTCAAGACAAAGACATAAGGCTTGAAGAGGCCGGGGTTAAAGAGGGGAACCTGTTGCTCCAGGCCCGGATTCGCTTCCCGGATCTTGTCGATATGGCGGAACACCCAAAAGGCGGTTTCTCCGCGCGAGGAATGGATGGATAACTTCATCGCCGGCCCCATTTGCATCAGGTTATCCTCAATGCGCATGACATGAACGGTCCCCTCCCGACCGGGCAATTCGAAGCTGTCTCCCGCCGCCAGTGACTTATCCCCTTCTTTACGGCCGTTTTTCAGCAGAGAGAGGGATGCCTTCCCTTCCGGGGCCCGGCCGTAACTAGCCTGGTAGAAGCGTATCCCTTCAATGCTGATGGGGTGGTTAACCAATAATGGTCCTTGATGGATGATCCGGTCGGCCTTCAGGAACGTCAGATCGGACCGGAATGTTTTCGGAGCACCGTTTTCGTAAAATTCGATGGTGAAGCGGTCACAGCGCACGGCAAAGGGCAGGTTTTGCGTTCCCCTGCCTCCGCGAAGGTCAATGGCCTTCACCGTTTCGCCTTCGCTGATATTGACAAAGCCCTCAATCCCAAAGAGAGAACCGATCACTGCACCGGCAACCAGGAGGAGGACACTGACATGAACAATATAGACGCCGAGATAGGACCATCTCCCTTTTTCGGCACAGAGAAAGCTGCCCCTGTCCGTATCGCGTCTCTGCAGACGCCGCCACTTCCCCTTCATCGCCCCCTGCACCGTATCGGCGACGGCTGTTCGCTCCATCTTCGTCCTGATGATCAGCGCATCCGAGAGAGTTCCTTTGAAGGCGGACTCATCTTCCGGTGAGAAATCGGCACGGATGCGCCGCCAAGCCGCCGGAAACCGATTCAGAGAACAGACGATGAGATTCAGGGACAAGAGTCCCATGAGCAGGAAGAACCAGAGGGAATGGTAGAGGTCAAAGACCTGCATGGTCCGAAGAAAAGAGACAAGCCCCGGAGACATGTGCTGCATCATCTCCCGGGCACCCTCCTGCTGGGGAACGAGGGTACCGATGATGGAGACGCCGGCAATGCATGCCAGCAGAGCAAGGGCCAGCTTAACGGAAGAAAAGAACTGCCAGATACCGGATTTCTGCTTGGACAAAAGGAAGCCTCTCTTTACGAACGAATCAGCATCATTGACAGCCATTACAACGAATCATTAAAATCCCCCCTGCCCCCCCTTTAACAAAGGGGGGAAACCTTTATCCTCCCCCTTTCCTAAAGGGGGACTGAGGGGGATTTTACATCAATCAGCGGAGATTTTTATCATCGCTTCTCGATGATTGCAACACGGACATTTCTTTTAGTAAAAGAGGGCCGCCCACAATATAAGTACCACCAAACCGATTCCCAAGATCAAACTACCCAGACCGAAGACGGAGGCAAACATCTGGGTCCATATGCCTGGTCCTTCCCGTTTCAGGGAATCGAGACGACCCTCTGCCACGAGTCTTTCATATTCAAGGGGCCTCTCTTCTCGCAAAGACTCAATGCGGTAGCGACCCGTAAAGATGTTAGGTTCCAAGGGAAACTTGTTGGGCACGATATGGTTGTTGAAAAAATGGACGGTAAAGATAAAGACAGCAGCCAGAAAGGCCTCTTCAGAGTGGACGACGGCGGCCACATTGATCACCCAACCTGGCAGAATCCAGGAGAAAGCCTCGGGAAACCAGAGCATAAACCCGGAACCACCGATGGCCATCATCCCCCAAAAAACGGCCAGGAAGTCGAACTTCTCCCAATACGTCCACCGATCCAGCCGCGGCATCTCCCCCCGGTGGAAGAACCACAGGACCATCCCTTTCATGTCCTGCAGGTCTTTCAGGTTCGGAAAGAGAGAATCTGGACCAAAGAGCCGGCCGAGCCAGCCTCGACGTTGCCATCCGGGAAATAAAAACCGGATGGAGAGCCACAGGGTATAAAGGAAGAGACCGCACAGGACAAGCGCGGCGAACCGGTGGAAGAGACCGGCCCGGTAAGCACCGCCCCAAAGGTTCACCAGAACCTTCGCCCATGCCGTTTCGTGGTATTTCAGCGGGAATCCCGTCATGACGAGGATGAAAAATGACATAACGAGCAGGATATGCATGACCCGTTCCGTGACGGAAAAACGTTGCACCTGGTAATCGTCACGGCATTCTGGGGCAAGCGCATGTTCCAGAAAACCGGCTTTTGTCCGGCGGCACTTATCCAGATAGGCCCGCCGCCACCACAGGATGGTGTGAAGCCAAAAGAAGAGAAACGTCCCGGTCAGGAGGGCAATCATGAAGATATTGGTCCAGTAGAGCGCCATTTGCCCTTTGCTGTCCTCAGAATCGGGATGGGGATTGAAAGAAACAAAGCGTTTATGAATCCCCTTATGGCAAGTTTTGCAGGCCCCATAGAGATTATCAGGATGCAAGGAGGAGCGGGGGTCCGTTTTTGAGAGATTATTGTGACCACCATGACAATCGGCACAGCCGGCCACACGTTGCGGAAAGCCAATATCCAGGACTTTCCCGTGATAGGTCTCATCGAAATTCAAGACCGTCTTAGTGGAAAAACCATTTCGTTTGGCCATTTTCGTATCGGCATGGCAGGCCCGGCAACGCCTGGTATACGCCTCGCGGGCAACGGCAACATCTCTTTCCAGAGCAAGGTTATACGCGGGGATATTGTGGAGGCCATGGCAGTCGCTGCAAGCGGCCGCATCCTGATTCCCTTTGGCCAAGGCCCGGCCGTGTCCGAGAAGGACATAATCCTGTGTGTTATGACAACGGATACAGTTCTCCGTAATGGCCGTTTTAACGTCCTTTCCGGATTTTTGGAGGCCGTGGATTTCCCCATGGCAATCCTGGCAGGCAAAATTCTGTTTCACGGCATGAACATCCCGCCGGTATTTTGCCGCCACATCCCGATGGCAGGCCGCGCAGTTCACGTCGGCCGGCCGCTCCTGACCCGACATGTGACGGGCCCTGTTTTTAATGTCTCTATGGCAACTCGTACAACTATTATGTCCGTGGACGGAACGGACAAACCCCTTCGTAAAGACCTCCTCCGTGTGACAGGACCGGCAGGAGCTATCGGGGATCAGACCATTCGGATCTCCCACCTTCGCCGAAACAGGGAGTGCCACAAGCAGCATCAACAGAAGGATAACAAAACATATCCCGAATAATCGGCAAGGAACCTGCGAGGAAGATCCAGCCATCCACTGGCGTTGGCCAAAATATCCGGGCAGTTGCCCATCTCCAAAGAGACCCTTCATTTTGTTGATCCTTTTTCATAAGCCTGCCAGGCGTTCATGCCGCCGGCAAGCCGCGCGGCGTTCGGGAGACCCTTGCGGGCCAGGTAGCTGGAGGCCAGAAATGCCCTGGATCCATCTTCATCGACAATCAGCAGGGTGCGATCCAGGGGGATGTCCTGATAACGCAGGTGCAGGACGGAGAAAGGTATGTTCCGCGCACCGTCCAAATGGCCCCGCTCAAACGCCGCCGCATCCCGAATATCCAAAATCAGGGGCCGTTTCATCTGCTTCAACCGGTTGGGTAAATCCTTTGGTTTCACGGAGAGGCTAGGCGTTCGGGGAATACGCTGGGCCGTCTCGATCTCGTAACCGGCCCGTCTCCAGGCAGAGAGGCCACCCCGAAGGCTGTAAATCCTGGAAAAACCTCGACGTGCCGCTTCTTCGATCAATCGGCAGTCCGACACCGGGGATCCGTTGCCTCCATAGAAGACCAGCTTTGTACCTTTATTTCCGGGCAGGATATCTCCGATGTCTTTTTCCCGATCACAGGACAGGCAAAGGGAACCGGGGATTTTCGCATCCATGCATTCGAGATAACCGGCGACATTGATCAACAGGTGCGGTTCTTTGTACTCCATGATCCGGTTGAGGGCCTTGGGGTCGATTCTCACGACCTTCATTTTCTCCGCCGGAAAACCTTCAGCAACGGCGATGAGCGTCATGGCGAAGGCCAACCCAGTCAAGATGGTCCGTATTGTGCGAATCTCACTCAAATGACGGCACCCCCTTTAATTTCCAGGATTTGTACTGGGGGACGGCGTGCGGCGCCTTCAGCACAGGATAATCCTGTTGCATGAACCCTCGTATACTGACGATTTCCATCTTCGAGAAGAAGGGTGCCTGATCCTTGTGGCAATCCATGCACCCTCCCGGCCGTCCCTTTGCGCCGTAGGTCGCGCCACCTTTGAGGGGAACGACGCCATGCGCAATGGGGTAGTATAACGTTTTGTCCGGCAGCGGTTGTGCCACGACTTTCCCTTTATCCATCTGATAGATCCGATCCGACAGATAGACGGCGTTCCGGAACCCCATCTTCACAAGTTGCGTGATCATCCCGGCAATATTTCCGTCCGTCGCGACGGTCCGTCGCTTTTCCCTGCCGCCGTCGGGCAGGTCTACCAAAACAACGGTCAAATCGTTTCTCTCACGGGCCGCTTTTCGCACGTAACGCAAGGGAATGGGCCGGATCTCTCCGTTCGGCATTCTTTCTCCAAACCATTGCATCCACTTCGGCACGGCCGGGTCATACTGCGTTTCCCGCATCATCCAGGGTTTCCAAGGCTCTCTGGCCGGCAGGGCATAATCGGAAGGCCGTCGGACACCTTCCAGGTGGTCCGCCGTATAACCGGCCTCCGCACCGGCGCTCATGTCGAGAAGAACCATGGCTCGGGCAGGTTGGGCATTGGCGTGACACCCATTGCAGGCCACGAGGTAGGTGTGAAAGGCCGCCTGAGGCAGGCGTTTTTCATGGACAACCAGGGGATTTTTCGCCAGTTTGGGCATATTGGGGCGAAAGGGTCGGTATTGTCCCTGGATGTGACAGCCCGTGCACGTTTTCATGCCCTGACCGTCCAGGTCATCCCGGGCAGTCAAGATGGGGGATCGTCCCTTGGCAATCTGGTGTCGGAGGCGTTCCCGGCCCGTCTTCCCGACAAGTCCGTGACAATCGGCACATATCAGACCTGCTTGGACATGCGCATCGCTTTTCGCCGTATGGAGAGTGCCTGTGTTCTTGGCATCTCCCTCTCCGTGACATAGGAGACAATTTTTCGAGGCAGGTGTTTTTTTCATGCGTTGCCCCCGCATCCGGCCATCGGCAGCAAACAAACGGCGATCGGACCAGGCATACGATGTGACGGGTCTACGGGACAAATTCCAGGCACCTGCGGCAAACTGCGGGTGATCCGGGCCGGCTGACGGATTCGCATAGGTAAATAGGCCCCCCGCCACTTTGCCCAATCCGGCACCGGCCGTCGCCGCCCAGCGATAATTCCGGCGGTTCAACTGCTCATTTCGGTCTGACATGCGGTAATCCGTGAGATGGCAGATCAGGCAATCGGCTTCCACCACACCACTTTCCCGGAAACGGCTGCGTCCATCCGGTGTATCCAGAGAGCTGAAATCGCCGTCCAGGGCTTTCCGATTCAAGGATTCGCCGTCCATGAGAGTCCGGCTATCATCCGCCTTCCCTTGGGCGTCCCGGCCATATTCCAAAGGTCCGCCTCCGGGATGGCACCAACCGCACGACATGGAAAGGACCTTGCCCCGAGCATCGTATTTGCCACGGCTGCCGATCCAGTCATACGTGGAGAGATCCATTTGCCGAACATCCTTGTTGCTCTTCGGGGCCAAACGACCCGCCGCCGCCGTGGGAAGCCACTTTCCGAACATCCCCGGCGACAGGACCCAGGAACGTTTTTTGTCGTAACCATCCCTCATCTCGTCGAAGCCCTGTTGAAAATGGTAGCCGGAGGTGATGATCCGATAATTGTGGCATGCCCCGCAGGTTTTACGCGGGCTGTAGGGATCGGTCTTGTTTTGAGCCGGGGTTATTTTGTCGCCCTGTTCGTTCTTCAGCCACACATCCTGATGGCCCCAGGCCAAGACAGGAACAAGGAGGATGAAAAAGAGGCTCAGGAGTAACTTTATGCGGTTTCCGGACATGGAGGACCTTATGCAAAATGAACATGACGAAGAACGGAGATCCTGAACGAAAGACCTCGGTCTTTTCAATCACGAGAAGCCTTTTCCCCAAACCCGATGGTCGGGGGAAAAGGCCTTCGAGAGGTTAAGGTTCCACTGGGGCCGTCGGGTCGGCCAGCCATTCCTGGCTGGAGCCGTCATAGACTTTGACATCGCCGTATCCGATAACATCGGCTAGCATGATGGCCCAGGCTGTGCAAAATTTCCCCGTATCGCAATAGAGAATGATCTCCTTGGCCTTGTCCGTCCCAACCACCGGTGCGGCTATGGCAGCCAGTTCTTCCTTGCTTTTGTATGTTCCATCGCTCTTATAAACGAGAGAGGTAGGCAGATTAACCGCCCCTTTGATGCGACCCGCTTTGGCGACAAAAGGCATTTTCTTTTCGCCTTTATAAAACTCTGCTTCCCGAACATCGACGATGACGGCTTTCCCCAATTTACTCAGCACATAATCTTTTTTGACAAAAAGATTGGGGTTTACCACGCCTTTGTAAGGAGCACCTGCCGTTCCGACCGCTTCCAGAGACGTGGGTTTTTTGTCACTGACCCACTTGTTGTAACCGCCATCCAAAATAGCCGTGTTATCGATCCCCATATATTTCAAGGTCCAGTAAACGCGGGTGGCATCGACACGGTCTGTGGGAGTATCCATCTTGCCGACCACGACTACACGGGAGTCTTTGTTAATCCCCGCCAAACCGATAAGATCGGGGAGATCATAGGGTGCAGGCAGTTCGTTGAGCAATGCCTTTCGCTTAACGGCCCAAGCTCCGTAGAAGACATTAGCCGCCTTGGGAATATGACCGGCCCGATATTCCTCGACCTTTCGTACATCCAGAATGACCAAATTCGGAGTAAAAAGGTTTTGCTCGAGCCATGTTCCCGAAACCACAGGTTCAATCGTTCGGGCCGAGGCTATCAGGGGCAACATCAGCATCAACCCGACTACAACAACGGTAAACAGCCTAAGTCTTTTCATCTTCATCCTCCTTTTTTATTATCATAACTTTATTTTCACGAACACACAAATAGTATCCACTCTCTCACGACGCCGTTTCTGTGACACGATCATGAACTGCACGGCCTGTTTAGCGATGAATGGGTTTGGGAATCATAATCAAACCCTCATTGGCCTTGGATCCGTTCTTAATCAGGCTTTCCCTCGTGAGGAAATCTTTCCGATCAACATGGCATGAATCGCACGATTGGGTCCGATCGGTTCGCTTACGAATATTATGGGCCGGCGTATCCCAATAATTGGGTAACGCATCATAATTTTCCATTTTGATCCCGTTTTTGGCGAAAGTATTACGCACGGTGGGAATGAGGCGCAGAGTCGTCAAGGTTTTTTTATCTCGCGGACTCAAACCAAGGATCATGGCCGGTTTCGCCTCGGAATGACCATCATGACAGTTCTGACAATTTCGATAAGCAGAAGACGCATGGCAGCCATAGCAACTGACCTTGCCTTCATGTTTTTCGTGGGCGACCCTGGCCGTCATTTTTGCTTCATTCCCCAATTTATGACAGTTTTTGCAGGCCGGGCGGTCCTTGACCTCTTGCTTGGACAGGTAAGCCTTGCCGTCACCATGAAGCTCCGCTTTCTTGTGACAATTCATGCACATCATACCCTTCTGATAGTGGACATCCGGCGCTTCGCCATAGTCTCCCGTATATTCCGGATAGACCCGGCCGCCGTGACAGAAGGCGCATGTCTTTCCTTCGTCCTTCTTGACAAACTTGTGTTGTTTAATCAACCCGAGGCCAATACCCCCGACCGGCGGGGCCTTTACATGGCAACCGCCACAGGAGGCGTGACAACTGCGGCAGGACTTTTGAAAGACTTTGTCATCGAAGGTTTTCAGTTCTTCTTTTGAAAATCTGGGCATGACGCCGTTTCGTTGACCAGCTGTCGTGTAATGGAGCGACTTGGCATAAGTATCGGTGATCTTCTTATGACACATGCTACACGTCTTCAAATTATCGGACGGTCTCGTCACCAACCCCTTATGGGCAACTTCCTTACTCACCCCCTTGTCATTTCCCTTATGACAAAACTTACACCCCATGCCGAAATGGGGATCTGTTTTGAGAAGCGCCTGGTCGACCACGTAGCCCTTGTACATCTCTTCCGCCTTAACTGGCGGAGGCGCTCCCGCTCACCCTTCGCCCTCACCGGCAGGCAAGATCGGCGGTTTATAGAGGGTTTTCAGGAGAGCTTCATTCGTGTGGCAAGTTACGCAACTCGTTGCATTTGCTGATATAGATGATAAAACAAAGATAATAAAGACTAAGATCAGGCAGGAGGAACCGGCGTTTTTTGCTCTCATAAAACCCCCTTAATCTTGAATTGCTATTAAAATTACCAGATCATAGCAACCGTGTCAAACAGATTCCCGATGCCGAATAATTATGATACGGTCTTTTGTAAAGAGATCGTGGGGCCAAAAGATGAAATTAGCCGCCGAGGAATTTGACAAGATCGTAAAACGGGCCGTCTCCGAAATCCCGGAAGAGATACGCCGTCACCTCGACAATGTGGTGCTTTCCGTGCGCAAGCATCCGTCACGGGACATGCTGGCCCAACTTGATCTTCCCCATCATGAAGAGCCTCTCGGGTTCTATTCGGGATCTTCCCTCCTAGATCGGTCCTTCTTCTCCCCCTTCCATTACCCCGATACGATCTTCATCTTTCAGGCCCCTTTAGAGGAGATGTGCGAGACGATTGCGGAACTGGAGGAACAGATTCGCATCACCGTGGTGCATGAAATCGGTCATTTTCTCGGCCTCAACGAGGATCGCCTGACCGATCTGGGCTACGACTAGGCAATCTGTAATTTCAGCATGTAAGCATGTCATTTCAGCATTGACAGATCATCCTTTTTCATGCGACCGTTCCTTTATACGTGGGGGATTTTTATTTTTTCATGAAAAATCAAAAAACGAGGAGGAGAGGGAAATGATGAAGCACTGGAAAAGCTTTTTCTGTGTGACGGTGATGTTGATGGTGCTTTCCGGGACATCGATCAGTATGGCTGCAGATATTGTCGTCGGTTACACGGGCCCTCTCAGCGGCCCCGCTGCCGAATACGGCCAGGACATTCTTAACGGCGTCGATATGGCTGTTAAAGAATTGAATGCCGCGGGGGGCATTACCGTTGGGGGCAAGAAGTATATGTTTAAGCTCGAAAAACTCGATGACCGCGTCGATCCCACCCAGGCCGTCAATAATGCCCGCCGTTTCAAGTCAAACGGTGCCGTGGCCGTCTTCAACGGGGTTTTCAACACCCTCGCACCTATGATGAGAATCAACGAAGAAAAGGGAAATGAGTTCATCTTGATGGCCTATACGAGCACCCCAAAAGCAACGACCATGGGGAACAAGTTGATGGTCAACACAACCGTTACCTTTACGACCTATGTGGAGGTCTTCACCGATTGGGCCATGTCCAAGGGCTGGAAAAAATGCGCCATGGTGGCAACCATCGGTGGTTACGGCGATGAGTGGCGTCAAGCCTTCAAGGCGCAATGGCAAAAGAAAGGTGGTGTTATTACCGCCGATAAACCAGCCAATTATTATACGGAAACGGACTTTTCCGCACCCCTTACCGCGGCTTTGGCAACAAAACCCGACTGTATGCTCATTGGCGGACCTTCCGCCACGACCGCTCTCGTCATCGAGCAGGCCCGGTCCATGGGCTTTAAAGGCGGATTCATCATGCTCGACCAGGCCAAACAGGATAATATCGCCCAATTGCTTAAGGGCGTGAAAATGATGGACCCATTAATCGGCACGGGCGGTGTCGTCAGTGTCCCCATGCCTGGGGCGACCATTTTTGAGAAAAAATACACGGCGGCGTACAAACGGATGGTCACCTGGGAATGCGCCTTGAACTATACGGGCATGCATGCCCTTGCCCGGGCCATTAAGGCGGCGGGGACAACGACCGATGTCTACAAGATCCGGGCAGCCTTCCCCAAGGCCTTCCCCATGCTGGGCGATAAATTCCCCAACGAGGTCTTCGGCATCAACGCAGCCGGAAGGATGCTGATCGCCGCATCCGTTCAAACCATTTCGAACGGCAAATCGGACCCGTCGGGCTTGTATTTCTGGTGGCCGACGACGAAAAAAGAATTTGATAAAACCAAAAAGCAAACCAAAGCCACCAAAAACCCCACGATTTGGTTGAAAGCCGCCTTATGATCGTGGTCTAGGCCACGTCGGACCCGCTCCCCTTCTGGGGGAGTTCCATACCCCCACTGAATCCCCCCGCCTCTCATTCATGAGGAGGTGGGGGGAACTTCAAAACCTATTGACATAGAATAGCGCGTTCATATAATGATAGTCTTCTAAGAAAGTGTAGTTTATCGACGTTACGATCATGAAAAGGGGGGAAATATGAGAATTTTGGTCGGATATTCCGGAGGGACTGATTTAGATCAAGTGGTTTTGACCCTGGCCAAGCAACATGCAAGGGTCTTTAATGCCAAACTCTACATTGCCACATCCATGGAGAGCGCCTCGGAAAAAGAGATGGGAGAGCTGGAGAAGATTGAGGAGGAATTGGCACAACTGAAGGACACCCTCGAGAGAGAAGGCCTCGCTTGTGAAACGCATTTATTGATTAGGGGGCTGACTCCGGGAGAGGATCTGGTCGAGTTTGCCAAAGATCAGAAAATCGACGAGATCTTTATCGGCATCGAAAAGACATCCAAGGTCGGCAAATTGCTTTTCGGCTCAAATGCCCAGTACATCATTCTGGAAGCACCTTGCCCCGTCATATCCATTAAATAAGATAAGTGGAAGGCGGTTACCACCCCACCGGACCATCTGTTGCCAGATAGACAATAAAAGGTAATCCCCCAGGGCGGCATACCCTGCAAACCCTGGAGGACTCCCTTTGGGGATTCTATTTCTTTCTTTTCGCCAGTTCCTCCGCCCGTAACTCTTTTCGCAGAATTTTGCCTACAGTCGTTTTGGGCAGATCTTTGCGGAATTCAATTTCCGTGGGCAGTTTATAGGTGGCCAGTTTCGTCTTGGCAAAGGCGATCAATTCCTCTTGCGTCGCCGTTTCCCCCTCCTTCAGGACCACGAAGACCTTGACATTCTCTCCCCGCTTTGCATCGGGAACCCCGATGGCACAGGCTTCCTGAACCTTCGGGTGTTCATAGAAGACCTCATCGATATCCCGCGGATAGACATTAAACCCGCCGGAAATGATCATGTCCTTCTTGCGATCCACGATATAGAAGTACCCGTCTTCATCCATGGTGGCAATATCGCCCGTATAGCACCAGCCGTTCCGTAACAGGTTCGTCGTCTCTTCGGGCTTGTTCAGATAACCTTTTGTCACTTGCGGGCCGCGGATGATCAATTCGCCGGGCTCACCGATGGGCATGTCTATTTCTCCCGTATCGAGATCAACGATGCGTGCCTCCGTATCTGAAAGGGGGAGACCGATGCTCCCTATTTTCCGCAACCCACCGAAGGGATTGGTGTGGGTGACAGGCGTCGTTTCCGTCATGCCGAAGCCTTCAACAATGACGGATCCCGTTGCCTTTTCAAATTCATTGATCACCTCCACGGGCAAGGGGGCGCTACCGGAGAAACAACCCTTGATGCTGGTCATGTCCGTTTTCTTGAGGTTGGGGTGGTTCAGTATACCGATATACATGGTCGGGACAAGGGCGGCAAATGTGGGACGGAATTTACTGATGGCCTCGAGCAAGGGCTCGGGCTGCGGTTTCGGAACCAATATATCCCCCCATCCCTTGTAAATGGCGTAATTCATGGCGCAGGACATGCCGAAGACATGAAAGAAAGGTAGTGCGCCAAGGTTGATCCCTTCTGTATCCTTGAACATGGGGAACCAATTGTCGATCTGTTGGACTTGCTTGCTCAGATTGGCATGGGTAAGGATGACACCTTTGGAAACGCCTGTTGTGCCTCCCGTATATTGATACATGGCCGTGTCATCAAAGCTCAAGGCTGCCTTGGGGGGAGCGGTCTGGTATTTAGCGATGCAGTCTTTCCACTTGTAGACATCCGGTGCGGCCTTCACATCGGCAGCCAACATTTTCTTTTTCGCCACAAGCGGGAAAAGAAAATTCTTTGGGAAGGGAAGATAATCCCCGATGGAGGTATAGATAATCTGTTTCACCTTGGTTTTCGGCCGTAAATCGATCATCCGGTTTCCCAGCAGGTCGAGCGTAACCAGGACCTTTGATCCCGAATCGTTGAATTGGTGCTCAAGTTCTCGATCCGAATACGTAGGATTGTTTAATACAACAATGGCTCCCATCCTTAAAATGGCATAATAGGCAACAACACAGGGAATCATATTGGGCAGAACGATGGCGACGGCATCACCCCTTTTGATTCCAAAATCTGCGAGACAACCGGCAAAACGATCGACCATCTCTTTCAACTGTTTGAAGGACATGTTATAGCCTTGAAAATTCAGGGCCATGCGGTCTGGAAATCTCTTGGCCGATCTCTCCAGAATGTCGGGCATACAGATTTCTTCGTACTGAATGTGTTCAGGAACCCCTTTGTCATAAGATTTCAACCACGGTTTCGCCGCATAAGAGACTTCTCCTCCCATTCTGCTTTCCTCCTTTTGTTGTTGAATGGTTTTTTAATGGATGTTAACCCGGAAACGATACCCCCCAACGTACCTGATCGGTATTTTACTAGTTATTCTCACAAAAATCCAAACAAATAATGACCGCCCGTCAGAAATAAAAAAAGTATTGCAAATTAATTTTTACGATGGTAGTTAATTTACCGTCAGTAAGTTAAATACCTCCATGAATGAGAGAGCGGATTGTGATTTGTCAGGATAAGCATAAAATCATCTGTCAAGAAAGACGGAATCGGGAGAAAAATCAGAGAATTCAAAGCATCC
>Ga0351841_1037_pt2 | contig 19838 bp, 22 predicted proteins | sample BONcelHFGM3001E6_FD_206884 | JGI IMG/M metagenome (GOLD analysis project Ga0351841, IMG submission 206884) | Enriched cells from coal bed in the Powder River Basin, Montana, United States - BONCAT cells FGM rep1 HSBNCT.FGM.300.1.E6 ...
TATGGGCAAGGAAGATACCGAGCAGTAAATAATCGGCAGCCGAATCCTGCCACATCTCTAAATCTTTTGGACAGGAGACCGATATGGCTTTGATGACCGGCTTGCCGGATTTTTCTCTAATAGCACGTAGATAGTTTTCGTCTTCACCACCGTGCAACTGGATCAGATCAATGATCTCCTGCTTGGTAATTTGAAGTATCAGATCGGGCGCTGCGTTTTGGAACACCCCGACTACGGCAATGTCCGGAGATAATAGCGCCCGTAGTTGACGGGCCTGATCGACTGTTACCTGGCGACGGCTCTTAGCGAAAACAAAACCGATGAAATCCGGCCCGGCTTTATTAACCGCAACAATATCTTGGGGACGAAACAAGCCACAAATTTTGATCTTAGTCAAGCCTTTCACCACGCAATCCGGCCAGAGCCGCTTTTTTATCCTTCTTTCGCATAAGGGTTTCGCCGACCAACGCCGCGTCCACCCTGTTTTCCCGCAATACGCGGATATCGTCCGCCGACTTAATTCCGCTTTCGGAAACAAAAAGAATATCGGCCGGCACCAATGGCCTCAGGCGGACACTAGTATTGTGGTCAACTTCAAATGTGGTTAAGTCGCGGTTGTTAACACCGATAATCCTGGCTCCGGCAGCAAGCGCCCGTTGCACCTCTTTCTCGTTATGCGTCTCCACCAAGGCGGAGAGGCCAAGTCTATGGGTAATATCTATATAATTTTCAAGCAAATCTTGATTGAGGATCGCGCAAATCAAGAGCACCGCCGCGGCGCCGAGCGTTTTCGCCTCGTAAATCATATAATTGTCGATAATAAAATCCTTACGCAGCACCGGTATTTTAACCGTACGGCTGATTTCCATAAGGTATTCATCTTTTCCCTGAAAATAAAAAGGCTCGGTAAGGCAGGAAATAGCGGCGGCTCCGGCTACTTCATACTCCCGGGCGATGCGCACATAAGGAAAATCCGTAGCGATCAGTCCTTGGGAGGGAGAGGCCTTTTTTACCTCGCAAATAAAGGATACACCTTCCGTAGCCAGCGCCTTTTCAAACGGAAATTCGCAATCGTTTGCCATGGCCTCCGCCTTGGCGCGCATTTCCTTTGGGGAAATAATTTCCTTCTTCGCCGCAACGCGAAGGCGGGTGCGGGCGACGATCTCATCAAGGATCATTTCAACCTCCTATGCTTCGTTTGAGTAGCGGATAAATTCTTCCAGCTTTTCGCGGGCGGCACCGCTGTCGATTACGTCGCCCGCGATTTTTATCCCGTCTTCAATGGTCTGGCAGGTATTGGCCACATACAAGGCCGCCGCGGAATTTAACAATACCGCGTCGCGTTTGGGTCCCTTCTCACCGTCAAGGATGGCCCGGGTGATGGCGGCATTCTCCTTTGGGGTTCCGCCGACCAAATCCGCTTTGGTACATCTTTGGATGCCAAAATCTTCGGGAACCATGATATATGACTTGAGATGCCCGTTCTTGATCTCGCACACCGTGGTCGGCGCGCTGATCGATATCTCGTCCAAGCCATCCTGTCCGTAGACCACCATAGCATTGTTAACTCCGAGATTACTCAGTACTTTGGCCAAAGGCGCAACCAGCGCTTCCTCGTAAACGCCCATCAGCTCCATACTGGCGCCTGCCGGGTTAGCGAGCGGCCCCAAAATATTAAATATAGTACGAATGCCCAGTTCGCGGCGCACCGGCGCCACATATTTCATGGAAATATGATAGTTTTGGGCAAAGAGAAAGCATATGCCGATTTCTTTTAAAAGTTGCGCGCTTTTTTCCGGGGAAAGGGTGATGTTGACCCCCAGCGCTTCCAGGACGTCGGCGGCGCCGCATTGGCTGGAGGCGGCGCGGTTACCGTGTTTAGCAACCGGAACCCCAGTCGCCGCGACCACCAAAGCGGATGTGGTTGAGATATTGAAAGTATTGGCGCAGTCGCCGCCGGTACCTACAATCTCCAAAACATCCATATCGTGAAGCAACTTGACGCAATGCTCGCGCATCACCGCCGCCGATGCCGTGATCTCCTCGATCGTTTCCCCTTTAAGACTCATCGCGGTAAGGTAAGCGCTCATCTGCACTTGAGTAGCCCGGTCGCTCATGATCTCTTCCATCACCGCCTTGGCCGTGTCATAACCGATGTCTTCTTTTTTTTACCAGTTTAACAATCGCTTCATTGATCATTTGCCGTACCTCCAAGAAAATTCTTTATAATGTCAATACCCCGTGGCGTAAGAATAGATTCCGGGTGGAACTGAAGGCCGTAAACCGGATATTCCCGATGTTCCACCGCCATGATTTCCCGGTCTTCTGTTTCCGCAATTATTTTAAGCACAGGTGGGATCGTTTCCCGGATTGCCGCCAAAGAATGATATCGGCCGGCTGCAATCGGCCAATCCATCCCTTGAAAAAGGCGGCTTTCCATATCCAAAGCCACAATAGAGGTTTTTCCATGCATAACTTGCTTGGCATAAGAAACTTTTGCGCCATAGGCTTCACAGATCGCCTGATGCCCCAGACAGACGCCGAGGATGGGGATTTTCCCTCCGAAATATCTGACCGCGTCAACGCAAACGCCGGCAGCCGCCGGACGGCCGGGACCGGGTGAGAGGATAATATGTTCCGGAGCCAGCGCTTCGATCTCTTTGATGGTCATTTCATCATTACGGATTACCCGGATATCCGGATTAACCATGCCGACCAACTGGAAGAGGTTATAAGAAAAACTGTCATAATTGTCTATGAGCAAGATCATTGACCGAACCCCCTTCCCGCAATTTCCAGTGCGCCGACAACCGCTTTGGCTTTATTGATGCATTCCTCGTATTCTTTTTCCGCTTGGCTATCCGCCACGATCCCCGCGCCCGAGCGGATAAACACCTTGCCGTTTTTCTTAAACGCGATGCGGATGGCAATACAGGTATCCAGATTGCCGGTAAAATCCAGATAACCGATTGCGCCGCCGTATAGCCCCCGCTTATTGTTTTCCAACTCGTTGATGATTTCGCAGGCGCGGATCTTGGGCGCGCCGGACAGCGTGCCTGCTGGTAGAATCGCCCCTATCGTATCCACCGCGTCCTTATCTTTGCGAATCTGTCCGGAGACCGTGGAACCGATATGCATCACATAAGAAAACCGCTCCACGGATAAATATTTTTCCACCCGGACCGAGCCGATTTCGGCGATACGGCCGATATCGTTGCGGCCCAAATCCACCAGCATATTATGTTCGGCCAGCTCTTTATCGTCGGATAATAACTCCGCTTCCAAGCTTTGATCCTCTTTTGCCGTTTTGCCCCGGGGACGGGTTCCGGCAAGGGGAAATGTAGTCAACCTGCCGTTTTCCAGCCTAACCAAAGTTTCCGGAGAAGCCCCGGCGATCTCGATATCGTCACTGCCGAAATAAAACATATACGGCGAAGGGTTGGTGGTGCGCAACACCCGGTAAACATCGAAAAGGCTCCCTTCGATTTCCGCCTCAAGGCGGTTACTTAACACCACCTGAAAGATGTCCCCTTCCCTGATATAATTTTTTGCCTTTTGCACCATGGCGCAGAATTGTTTTTTATTGAACAAAGGTTTCAAGGGCGTCTTCAACCGCGGCGGTATATTTTTCGCCGCCTCGCCGTTGCGAATGAGCGTATCCAATTTTTCCAATTCCCGGACCGCATTATGATATGTTGTTTCCAAATCACTGGTTTTGGCGTTGGCAATCAAGATGATCTTCTGGCGGAAATTATCAAAGCAAATCACTTTATCAAAAAGCATCAGGTCCGCATCCTTGAAATTTTCCTGATCCTTAGCGTCAAGCTTTAACTTCGGCTCCGCGTATTTAATATAATCATATGAAAAATATCCGACCAAACCGCCGGTAAAAGGGGGTAGACCCGCAATGCGGGGACTACGGTTTTCAGCCAGGATTTTTCTGATCAAGTCGCCCGGATCCGTCGCCTCCAGAGTGTACGCCGCACCATTTTTTATGGTCGCTTTACCGTTGGTACAGGTGAATTCGAGTTTTGGCTCAAATCCTAAGAATGTATACCTGCCCCACTTTTGCGTGTCTTCGACACTTTCCAGCAAAAAACAATGCCGGCTGACTTTCTTGAGAATGCGCAGCACTTCGATCGGTGTTTTGATGTCCGCATACATCTCCCGGCAAACCGGGATTACTTTGTAGTCACCGGATGCGGCAATTTCTTTTGCTTCCTTTAAACTGGGAAACTGCATCTTCGATCCTCCTTCATGCCAATAAAAAACCCGCCCATGACAATAAATACTGTCAAGGACGGGTATATACCCGTGGTGCCACCTTGTTTCACGGTTTGACCCGTGCACTTAGCGGAATACCAACATATTCCCGGCAACTAACGTATGCCCGACGTCGCGTATTGTCTCAAAATCTTTGAGCGCGCCCTCAGTGGTCCAATAAACAGCCTGTTTCCTGTCCGGTTCTCAGCTATCCGGGCTCTCTGTAAGGGCATGATCCGTTTTTTTCTCCACATCAACGGTTTAGTTATTGAATTAAAAAGAATATTACTATATGCAAAACGCTTTGTCAAGCGTTTTGCAAAAATTTAACATTTTCAGGAAATTGATAAAATCATTATTAATGTACATGATATTGACAATGGCCTTTATTTGCCATTATTATGGTAATAGTTTAGAAGGAAAATTTTTCCGGACGGGTATTAGGGTAAAGGCGCGCCGGTCCGCGCCGCTATACCGTTTCGGGCGATTCGGGCTTAAGATACTTTAGAAAAGGTAAACCGATGATAGAAAATAGCTATACCGTAACAGGAATGACCTGCGCCGCCTGCGCCGCTCATGTGCAAAAGGCTGTGGCTAAGCTGGCGGGCGTAGAAAAGGCGGAGGTCAACCTGGCGACAGAAAAAATGTATGTGGCCTACGACCCGCAAGCGCTTGATTTTGATACGCTCAAAAAAGTTGTGGAAAACGCCGGTTACGGATTAGTCGAAAATAGGCCGATCAAAAAAATTGAGTTGATCGTCGAAGGGATGAGCTGCGCCGCCTGTTCCGCCGCGGCGGAAAGAGCGGTCAAAAAACTCCCTGGGATAAAATCTGCAAGCGTAAATCTGGCGACCAATCGCGGCAGCTTCGAATACGATCCGGCTACGGTCAAGCTCACGCAGATAAAATCAGCCATTGAAAAAGCGGGATACACACCCAAAGAAATTAAAGGGCAAGAGAGCCGCGATCTGGAACAAGAACGCAGGGAAAAAGAAGCGCAGAACATGCGCGTCCGTTTTATCGTCGCCTCTGTGTTTGCCGCACCGGTGCTCTATATCGCTATGTCCCATATGTTCGGAGGGCTAAACCTGCCTATACCGGGCTTTATGAGCCCCCACCTCTACCCCTTGAGATTTGCGCTGATTCAATTGGCATTAACCCTTCCGGTGATTTTCGCAGGGAGCCGCTTCTATACCCGGGGATTCAAGACTCTGTTTAAAGGCGCGCCGAACATGGATTCCCTGATCGCCGTTGGCACGGGCAGCGCCTTTTTATACAGCCTGTTCGCCCTGGTAAGAATCGCTATGGGCGATATTGCTTTCGTCCAGTCGCTCTATTTCGAATCGGCCTCGGTGGTTGTGGCCCTGGTCATGCTGGGTAAATATCTGGAAGCGCGCAGCAAAGGAAAAACTTCGGAAGCGATCAAGAAGCTGATGCAATTAAAACCCAAAACCGCTTTCATCGAAAAAGATGGCCGGGAGATGGAGATTCCTTTGGACGAAGTGGCAGCAGGCGATCTGGTCATCGTCCGTCCGGGATCTTCTTTCCCAGTGGACGGCATCGTCGTCGCGGGGACGAGCAGCGCCGACGAATCGATGCTGACCGGGGAAAGCCTGCCGGTGGAAAAAGAGCCGGGAAGCAACATAACCGGCGGCAGCATCAACAAAGAAGGCCTGATAAAATTTGAGGCGACTTTGGTGGGCGAAGACACCGCGTTGGCTAAAATCATCCGGCTGGTGGAAGAGGCGCAAGGGAAAAAAGCGCCGATTGCCCGCCTTGCGGATACCGTCTCAGGGATTTTCGTGCCCATCGTGCTGGTCATTGCGGTGGTTGCCGCCGTGGCCTGGACCATTGCCGGTAGAGATTTCAATTTTGTTTTGACCATTTTCGTATCCGTCTTGGTCATCGCCTGCCCCTGCGCTTTAGGTCTGGCCACGCCCACCGCGATCATGGTGGGTACCGGTAAAGGGGCTGAACTGGGTGTTTTGATCAAAGGGGGCGAAACCCTGGAAGCGACCCACAAAATAACCACGGTGGTATTGGATAAAACAGGCACCATTACCACGGGTAAACCCCAATTAACCGATATCAGACTCTATAACAATATGACCGAGCAAGAAGCGCTGCTTCTTGCCGCTTCGGCGGAACGCGGTTCGGAACATCCGATTGCCCGGGCGATCGTCGAGGGGGCGACCGCTAAAGATATCACCCCGCTCAACCCGGAAAATTTTCAGGCTTTAACCGGCCGGGGGCTTAGCGCGACGGTTTCAGGGAAAATGATCCTGGCCGGAAATGCAAAGTTGATGAAGGAAAACAGTATCCATACCGATCTTGCGGAAAAAGACGGCGCGGAACTGGCCCAGGCTGGTAAGACCCTGATGTATATTGCAGTCGACGGCGTACTTGCCGCCCTGATGGCTGTAGCCGACACGGTCAAACCCTCCAGTAAAGATGCTGTCGCCCGATTGAATAGTATGGGGGTCGCCGTGTATATGCTGACCGGCGATAACAAAAATACCGCCGCAGCCATTGCCGAAGCGGTGGGGATCAACCAGGTATTGGCGGATGTGCTGCCCGGGGATAAAGCGGCGGCGATTAAGCAATTGCAGGACGGGGGGCAGATCGTGGCGATGGTCGGCGACGGGATCAACGACGCGCCGGCGCTGGTCCAGGCGGATATCGGCATGGCGATCGGTACCGGCACCGACGTAGCTGTGGCCTCGGCGGACGTGGTGCTGATGCGGGGCGATCTGCACGAGGTGCCCACAGCCATTGCCTTAAGCAGGGCCACGATCAAAATTATTAAACAAAACCTCTTTTGGGCTTTCATCTATAATTCCATCGGCATCCCTTTTGCTGCGGGCATCGTCTATTTATTGGGCGGACCACTGCTCAGCCCCATTTTTGCCGGCGCGGCGATGGCTTTAAGTTCTGTTTCCGTGGTAACGAACGCGCTGCGGCTAAGACGGTTCAAAATCAAATAAGTCAATAGGCTGGAATTAATTATAGGAGGTTCTTTATGGACAAGAAAATCTATATCAAAGGCATGAGCTGTCAGCATTGTGTCAACCGTGTTAAAAATGCACTTGAAGCACTGGACGGCGTCGACGAAGCCATCGTCAATTTGGAGGGCAATGTCGCCCGCGTTTCTATGAAAGAGAATATTGCTGATAGCATAATTAACGAAGCCATCGAAGATGCGGGCTATGCCGTCATCAGGATCGAAACTATATAAATGGGGTTTTAGGTGCCAGTTTATGGACGACCATAATCAGATCGAATTACGCTTCCAATTTTATGAAAACAACACGGGCAAGTACCTTCGCTTTACCCGGCCTGCAAAAATAATCCGTGCCGATGCGCTCGACCAAGTCATACCCGCGCTTGAACAAGTATGGGATGCCGTCAATCATGGCAATTACGCTGCGGGTTTTCTTGCATACGAAGCGGCTCCGGCATTTGATCCGGCGTATCGGGTCAAAGAGGCCGCGGATCTGCCTTTGCTTTGGTTCGGCCTTTTTGACCGGGCAGAAAAAGCGGCGGTGAATCGCCTCCATCATCTTGATCCGTTTCAAATTGGCGCTTGGGTTGCCAATACCAATCAAAAGGAATACCGGCAAAGCATCGACCGGATTAAAACGGAAATTAAAGCGGGCAACACCTATCAGGTGAATTATACGATTGCGCTGGAAACCGAATTTACAGGTGATGACTTCGCTTTTTATGAACAGCTCAGTGATGCGCAACAAGGTGGTTTTTCCGCCTATTTGAATATCGGTTCATATCGAATTCTCTCCGCATCCCCGGAGCTTTTTTTCCGCTGGGAGAAAAACACCTTGACCACCCAACCGATGAAAGGTACGGCCAAGCGGGGACTGATGGCCTTGGAGGATGCAACCCGCCGCCGGGAGTTATATCTTAGTGAAAAAAACCGGGCGGAAAATGTAATGATCGTTGACCTGCTGCGCAATGACCTGGGCAAAATAGCGAACTTCGGCAGTGTCCGCGTTCCGAAACTTTTCGAAATCACCAAGTATCCCACCGTATTCCAAATGACCTCAACCGTGCAGGCAAGCGTCCCCGAGACAACGACCCTTGCCGATGTATTCCGGGCTTTATTTCCCTGCGGTTCTGTAACCGGCGCGCCCAAAATCAGCACCATGAATATCATTGCCGAAGAGGAAAAAAGCCCGCGCGGCGTCTATTGCGGAGCCATCGGTTATCTGACGCCCCAAAAACAGGTTTATTTCAGCGTACCGATCCGAACGGTGGTTATTGATAAAAAGCGCGGCATGGCCCGCTACGGTGTGGGCGGCGGGATTACCTGGGACTCCACTGCCCAAGATGAATATGAGGAAATCCTGGCTAAAGCAGCGGTGCTCGATGAAGAATATCCGGAATTTGCCTTACTGGAGACCCTGCTTTGGGATCAGGAAAACGATACATATCTTGACCGTCATTTACACCGATTGCGCGCTTCCGCCGAGTATTTTGATTACCCGTACCGGGAAGATGAAATCCGTGAAACGCTGGATGCGCATCAAAGATCATATCCGGGACAGAAGCGACGCGTGCGTCTTCTGCTCTTTCGGGACGGTCGGCCTGAGATCGAATCCGTACCGCATGTTCCGTTTATCAAAGATACCGTGCAAACCGTGGCCTTGGCGAACAATGCCATTGACCGTAATAATCGCTTTTTGTATCATAAGACAACAAACCGGCAAATTTATGATCTGCATAAAAATGCTTTCCCCTATGCCTTTGACGTTTTACTATGGAATGAAAACAATGAAATTACCGAATTTACCATCGGCAATATCGTCGTAGAAATAAACGGGGAGAAAATGACCCCTCCGGTATCTTGCGGGCTGCTTGCAGGGACGCTCAGGGAAGAACTGCTAGCTATCGGGGAAATTACCGAGCAAATAATCAAGATAGATGATTTGCCGTTAGCAAGCCGTATTTGGATGATCAATTCCCTGCGAGGCTGGGTTCCGGTACAGTTTGAGTAAACAGGTACACCAGATATTAATCCATATCAGCAGAGGAAACCCGAGGCGAGGGCATGCTGCGATTTTCTATTAACGGAGTCATAGAAGGACAAAAGTAAATTATAATTTAAGGTATTTTGAAAAAATTACCCTCTTAATATGGTTCGGTCTTGCTCTACCAAACCATTAAGAGGGTAATTTTTTTATTACGGTCAACAAGTATCAACGCGTAATGACGATTATTCAACCAGTGTTATCACTGTTTCGCTGAGACAAGCCAAATCATTGTCTCCTGAGATGATGTTAGCGTTACTACCGTTAAAATAAACCCTATAGCCGATAACCCTGCCATACACGGTCTGATGGGAGCCATTAAAAATAATATTACCCTTCGGGGCATAGACGAGCCCATGAAGTTCAGAATTTCCGCCGTTGATATAGATACTTCCGTTTTCCGAATAAAAACAGACGGAATCGCTCGTTGAATTAAATAAGCTGCTTCCGTTAAATATAATGTCTCCGGTTGCCATCACGGCACCCTGCCCCCTGAAGCTGCTGCCATTAACGTAAATATTACCATTCACATATATGGATGAATCAACGTTCACACTACTGCCGTTATAAACTTTATTTCCGGTATAAGTCAAACCGGCCGCTGCCGCTTCAGCCTCGATGGCATCCGAAAAGTCCGGCATTTCTATGTAGGGGGCAGCTGAATAAACTTTACCGCCAATGGACACATTATTACCGTTTACATATATCGTTGCAGCCTGACAGATGCCGCCGATAATATCTTTAATCCCATTGATACCAACGGTATTTACCGCTTCGACCGAACCGGTGACCTCCTGTTTAGCGCCGTTCATATAGAAACTATAGTTCGCATGTACGCTGCCCTCAACGTATGTGTCAGCACCATTTAGGCAACACACATCACTGGTAGAGCCAGAAAAAAGCGCGTAACCAAAGGCTGCACCAGCCGAACCGGTCTTTTGGGCGACCGCCCGCACGGAGACGTCCGTTTCATCAAAGCCTAAAATTCGAGCGAAAGTGTACTCGACCGTTTTCGAGCAGACCACTTCAATCTTAGTCGAATCCCCGTTATAGGGCGTCGTTGCCATCGTTGTTTCGGCACCGTTTAATTCCGCGTAGTCTTCCGCGGCATTGACGGCATCGCTGACCGTGGGTAAATCATGCGCGCCGGCCAAAGCGGCGGCGTCCGCGGCATTCTGCAACTCCGCTTTAGCCACAGCGACCGAGCCGACATCGACAGCCAATGCGGCAAAGCCCATGATCCCAACCATCACTAAGGCAGTGATGACCAGCGCTTGCCCGCTTTCCTTTTTAAGTATTTTATTAAACAAATTTTTCATATCATCGCCTCAAAATTTTCTTTCATTAAATATAAAAGCAAAAAGCATCTACTTGTCCAAATTAAGTAGTATTATCATATTACAAAAAAATATAAAAATCAACACATTTTTTTAAAATTATAACCAAATAATTACAGTATTAAAAAAGTGTATGAATATATTTAATTTAGGTGATCTATTCATATGAGCGATTACGCCGCCGTAACGCTATAACATCATGATAAAACGACCAGAACATTCTTGCCAAGCGCTTGATCGTTTGTTACCGGAACCCCTACGGAATCACCATCTGGGTCGCGGTGTTGCACTCCGGCTGCGTAAACGTCCATTTAAGCCCATTTCTCTCCACGCTTTTGCCAGACGATCGTTTTATATGATATTGCCAATAAATAAGCTAATCCACAACCTTAAACATATCCTATTTTAAACGGAAGGTATCATAGCCTTTATAATTAATCACATCGACCCTGACGTCTTCCTTTAAACGGATTAAGATTTCCTCGCCGCCTCCCCTGCCTCTTGATTCCAAAAAGCCCCGGATTTCGAATTGATTCATGGGATGGCGTTTGATAATGCTGAGAATCGCCGTATAATCGTCTTCAATTTCGCTATGGAAGCCCGCCGATTCCAGGAGGTCTATGGAAATACCTCCCAGATGCTCCCCTGCTAGTCGCATCGTCTCCGGGGCGACAATCTCTATCTCCGGTTCCGCAGGCGGACGAACCGGCGTATTAAGGTATAATTTATCGTACCTTATCCTTTTGAGCATCTGCGCATATTGATTTAGACTTGCTTCGTCGTCGTTGATCCCCTTCATCAGCATAATTTCCAGCCATAATTGGCCCCGATACCTTTGGGAAAAGTCTTCCAGACCATCAATGACCCGGCTAAACTGCAGGCTGCCGTGGGGACGGTTGATTCTTTTAAACGACGCTTCGTCATAGCCGTCTAAAGTGGGCATAACAATATCGGCGGCACTTAGTTCTTCCTGCACCTGTCGATCGTATAGTAAAGCGCCGTTGGTAATCACCGCGACCGGTTTATCCGTTCTTGCCCCGATCTCTCGGATCAAGGCGCCCAATCCAGCATAAAGGGTCGGTTCGCCTTCGCCGACAATGGTGACCACATCGAAAGGTATGTTATCTTTCAATACCGTTTCAAATTCCGCCATAATATCTTCAAGCGGGAAAAACATCTCCCGTTTATTGGTCATATGGTCGGTTCTGCCAAGCTGGCAATAAACGCAGGAATAGTTGCAGGTCTTCTTGGGTATGGGGCTGACCCCCAAGGAGATACCCAGCCGCCGCGACGGCACAGGCCCGAAAATATATTGCATTTCCATGATACCGCTCCTTTGGACATCAAATTAAAGATAAGTGGAGGGGCGACACGGCTCCTCCACTTTTTATTCCGAATATCCAGCTAATAAACTATTTTTTTAGCTTCTCGATCTCTTCTTCAACTTCTTCGGCGCCTTCGGTATAAAGGTCGAATTCATCAGGAGCCAATTCCTTAAGCAGGCGTAAAAACTCTCCCGCATGCACTCTCTCCTCGTCGGCGATATCTTCCAAAACTTCGATCGCCAACTTGTTGTCCGTCGATTCGGCCAATTGCATATACAACTGAATCGCTTCGTATTCCGCGGCGACCATAAAGCGAATCGCCCTGATGAGTTCCTGATCCGTGAGTTTACGTTCTTTGGCAAGCCCGGAAAATGGATTTCCAAAATCAGGCATGTCGTCACCTCCTAAGATTTTTTAGCCTAAACTTGCAATATCCACCAATCAGCTTAAAATTTTGCTGATTAGTGCACTTCTAGAACTTCTTTGGACAAGCGTAAAATCCTTTTTCGAAAAACGCTTTAAGTTTACTTAATAAGGTTTGGGAAAATAAGGGCAATTCTTTTTAAGGCAATCCTTGTTATCCTTGAACTGGTTACAAACGTATTGACCGTTTGCCCTGGCCGCGAAACCGTCAAAGTGTTTAACCGCTGTTTCAATGGCGACCATACCGTCCCGCTTACAACAACGGGGGCCGCCGAAACGGCTGATTTCCAGCAGCGCCAGAGCTGTCATTTCATTGGCCGCTCCCCTTTCTGCAAGAGAGAAAGGCGTTACTTGATGAATGATCGAATAGGCGATCCCTACGCCGATGGCCGCACCGCAGGCGCCGTGGCTGCCGCAGATGCCGCCCACGATATCTTTTCCTCTTTTGATTGCTTCTTTAATCGCCCGGCTTTTTGTGTTATTATGTCCGTTTTGATAGGCGGTAACCAGCACCGCCGGAATAATACTGTGGTATTCCGGCCCGTGCATATGAAGGCCGGGCAGATCAAAGATTTTTTGGGCTAATTCAACCGGGTCAGTGAAATCGCTTTCCAGGCAGATTTGTTCCACTAATCCCAATATGCCTTTACGGTGACATTCGTCGCAAACATAATGGCCGTTCAAACAAAAAACCCGGGATTCTTCTTCCCTGCCGCAATAATAGCATTTCAAGATAAACGAATGATCGGGCAAACAGATTATATCTTCGCCGCAGATCATACATCCGGCGGTATAATCCGGATGATTGGCTAATGTATTTTCACTCATGTCCGGTGTTTCTCCTAAATCTGTTTACCGCTATAACAATTTTACGCCTAATGTCCGCCGCATTCTCCGTGGTGTTGGTGTTCCTGACAAAGCGCGCCGGTTGATTTAAGCCTGCCTTGGAGATAGGCTTCCACGGCGGCTTTCGCATCTCCCGAGGCGCCGGTAATGACTTCGATACCTTTGTCGGCAAAAATTCTATTGGGATTTACGCCCATGCCTCCTGCGATAATCACCTTTACCCCGATGCGGCCTAACATATCCGGAAGAACGCCGCATCCTTGCCCCTCGTTTTCGATTGATTCAACGGTTACGATCTGTTGGTTTTCGATCCCAAAAATATTAATGTTTTTACAATGACCAAAGTGACCGCTGACTTGATCATCCTCACTTGCTACGGCTATTTTAAGCATTTTCATTCCTCCGATCTAGATTTTCAAATACAATTATTGCATCGGCGAGCGCATCCAACCAGTCGCCCTCGAAAAGCTCGATCGTTCCCCGGTCGCAAGCGCGCGCCAGTTCCGGGTCGATCGGCAGTTTGACAATTAGGGGAATGTGATATGCATCCGCAATTTCCCCGATATGGCTCTCGCCGAAGATCTGATAATCCTTACCATTATCGGGACAGCGGAAATAGGACATATTCTCGACCATGCCGACGATGGGAACAGACATCATTTCCGCCATCTTGACCGCTTTGGCCACAATCATCGAGACCAGCTCCTGGGCGAGGTGACAATGACGATCCCGTCCACTTTGATCGATTGAAACACGGTCAGCGGCACGTCGCCCGTGCCGGGCGGCATATCGATGAACATATAATCAATATCCTGCCAGATCACATCGGTCCAGAACTGTTTGACCGTGCCCGCGATCAACGGCCCCCGCCAGATCACCGGGTCGGTATCGTTTTCCAGCAGCAGGTTGATGGACATGATCTCGATACCCGTCTTGCTCTTGACCGGGAACAAGCCTATTTCGTTGGCTTGGGCTTTTTCCTTGATCCCAAACATCTTGGGGATGGACGGGCCGGTCAAATCCGCGTCGAGGATCGCCGTGCGGTGGCCTTCCCGGTTCATGCTCACCGCGAGCATTGATGTGACCAGCGATTTGCCCACCCCGCCTTTGCCGCTGATCACCCCAATAACTTTTTTGATATGGCTCAATTCATGAGGTGCGGCGGAAAAATCGGGCTTTTCTTCTTTCCTTTCACTGCAAGCTTCCTGGCAGGTGTTACAACTTTGATTGCATTGTTCGCTCATGGAAAAACTCCTTATCTTTATAGTATTATCTCAACGCCTGAAGCTAAGTGCGCGATATGCTTACCCATCATCTTTCTTAATAGCGCATAGGATGCCTCCCCCGTACAGTGGCCGGTATAAAACATTATTTTGGTATGCAAAAGGTATTCACCAATCTCCACCACTACGGCCCGGTCTTCATTCTCGTCGGCCGATTTGTTATAGAGATGAAACCCGCCAATCACCGTATCGGGCATCGCTCCTTTTTCTTTACGATAATGTTCAAGTATATTGACGATACCCCGGTGGGAGCAACCAGCGATAAGAAGCGTTCTACCTTCCTCATTGAGGATCAGATTTTGCTCATGGGCGAAATCGTCCCTTACCAACGATGTGCCCTCTAACATGAACAGGTCCTTGTTTCCCGTAGGATTGAGCTTTTGGCCTCGAACGCTGGCAAAGAGTTCCAATCTCTCATCAATGATGAAGTGATCCGGAACAAGGTGTAACCGTTCATTGGCGAGCAGTGTTTCATCCAACCCGATATCGGCTGTCACGCCGTTTGAAGTATTGGCATAGTGTTTTTCAAACGCTTTTTTATGAATAAAAACAGGCGCCTTATTGTTTATGGCCAGAAAAGTTTTCAACCCGCCGCCATGATCATAATGCCCGTGGGAAATCACCGCGATATCCACGTCGGCCATATCGACCTTCATTTTTTTGGCATTCTCCGCAAAAAGGGCGCTGGCTCCGGTATCGAACAAAATCTTATGCTTTTTCGTTTCTAAATACAAAGATAAGCCGTGCTCGCTCCCGAGATCATCATTAATTGAAGTGTTTTCCACTAATACTTTAATGATCATACCGCACCGCACCTTTCATTTTATTTCTTCCCCGGGTATATCCGCGACGCACCGTCTCTTGCACCGGTCTCGCCGGCATCCGCCGCAACCGTATATCCTTTCGTTATCACCGTATAGCTGATAGTCGCCGCCTTCGATTCTAAGAATATGGCCGTTGACTAAAGATTCGGCTATTTTACCTCTGGCATCGGTCGATATTTTTTGTACCGTGGTTCGCGCGACCTGCATACGCACCGCACATTCTTCCTGAGTCAGTCCCTCGAGGTCAATGAGGCGGATCGTTTCGTACTCTTCAACCGTCATTTGAATCATTTTTCTATCGTCAACAATGCCGTTTATGGGGCCGTATAGATTGCTTTGCGGCAAGCAGCAAACTTTGCGGTATTTTCTCGGTCTTGGCATCCACTCACCTCTCCTCTCAAATAATAACGGGGAATTGTTTTCCCCGTTATTTTTCCGGACCAGCCAGGCTCTCCAATTGCTTATCGAGCATATCCAGCTTCTTTTGCAACAATTCTTTCTCCTTAATCAGTCTCTCCTTTTCGCTTAATCCGCGCGCATCTTCGCCTGTATGCGGATTCACTGTTTCATTTTTGTTCGCATTTGCATCCTTCGCCGGGCCTCTGCCATGCCCGTGTCCGCATCCACATCCGCGCCTGCTGCCGGCTCCTCCGTCGCCCTTATTGCCGCCCCGGGAACATCCGCCGTCTCTTGGCATATTTGTTACCTCCGCAAAATCTACATGATATTTAGTATCTGATTATAATTATATATTATTTATGACATATGTCAATAACAATAATCCGTACGGAAAACAGAAAATCATTATTATTAGTATCTTTATCTAAAAAATCCCCCTGGCGATTTTCCGGGGGGATCTATACGATTGATGTATTTACTATTTTTATTAACTCAATCTTTCAATATTTACCGTGGGCATTTTTCCACTTGTCGGCGATTTCCAAAAAAGCATCATACCCTTGCCCTTTGATAAATTGCGTCGCTTGCCTGTATTTGCCGTATTTGTGGCCGTTTTTATGATAGAATTCTTGCACCGTGGCGCAACTGTCGTAATCCCGGCAATCCGCGCATGACTGATGCTTGCGCGCCATACAGCAAAGCTTGATCCGGCATTTGGCTTTACTGATATCCCTTTGTCCATTTTCATAACCAATTTTACAGCCCGCACATGTCTGCGCCGCATAAGCCGGGCAGGTTTTACAATATGCGCCGCAACAGCCTATGTCTGTAATCGTCATAATATCCCTCCGTAAAGATTATATGATTTCAATCAATCACCTTTAAAACCATATCTAATCACCGACTGGGGGCAGTTATCGATGCATGCCGCGCAGAGAATACATTCGCTATTTTCCATCCGTCCGGTTTTAACCATCTCATCCACCGGCAAACTCATCGAACATATTTTAGTGCATTGCCCGCAATGAACGCATCGGCTTTGATCAACCGTCAAGTGCAAGGAGGGTATTTTTAAAATATCTTTTATTTTAACGCCGATAATCATAAACGGCGCCATCCAGCAGGTATAATGGCAAAATCCCCTTCTTCCGCAAATTAGGGCAAATACGACGATGAGTAAAAGCACGGCATAATAAATGATGTATGCTTCGGGGGCGGCAACCGATATCCCGTGGTCAGTCTGGTAAAAAAAATCGATGTCCGTAAAACCGCCCGCACCGACAGCCACGACCGCGATAACCGCAATCCAGGGAAGCCAGATCAGGTATTTAAACCAATCCCATCTTCCGCCTTTAGCCCGCTTATCTTTTGCGAGAAAGAGGCACTCCTGCAATCCCCCTGCCGGGCAGATCCACCCGCAAAAGGCCCTGCCAAAAACGAGCGAGATTAAAAACAAAGCGCTAAAAACAATAAAGCTGCCCGTTATAATACCCTGCGAGGCGCCAATGACGATTAAGTATGGGGATAAATAATAAATGGTGACAGGAAATAACAAAAAAGATGCAATGATCAGCGCTTTTCTGAATTTTTGCCGCTTTCGTCGATTTGTCATTGGTTCTCACATTCCTTAATCACGCTTTTAGCCCAATCAGCAACCTTTTCTTTTATCAAATCGAAATTCTTTGCCACGCCCAGGCAGGCAAAGGCGGAAATCAAGGTATTCTCTTTATTGACGGCGCGCTTTGCTTTTGCCACGGCGTTTTTATCGCCGCCTTCATAGCAATAAAAATAGCCGACTTTTTTATTTTTTAAATAGCTTGACAGCAAGGTATTGACCGGCGGGGCAAAAGTGCCCGCCCAAATAGGCGCGCCCAGCAGCACGATATCGTATTCATCCAAATTAAGCGTAAACGGTTGAAGCGCGGGCTTTTGCTTCGTTACAACCTGAAAACCGCCTAGAATATATTTGCCGAATCCTTTGGCCTTCAGTTCTCTGCGCGGATGTACCGCCGCAACGTCCACCCCGGTTTCCTTGCCAATCCATTCGGCAATTTTTTTAGTGCTTCCCTCAAGCGAATAGTATATAACCAACGTTTTAGTCATTCTCCTTATCTCCTTTTTCTTCGCCACATTCGCTACGGGTAAAGTCCACTTGTTTAAGAATATTTTCAGTTTCTTCGGCCCATTCCAAATAAGCCTGATAAACTTTGCAGCCGAAAAGTGCGGTCAAATAAAAATACTGATGATCCCGGCTTAAATGAACGATGCTTTTTAGCTGTTGTTCCATAGCGCCCACTTCGCAAAGCAGTCGTTCATTTCTTTGCCGGAAGTCCGCTATCTGCCCGAGCACGACCTGTTCGTCGACAGCCGCGCCAAAAAACAACTTCAATAGAATTTCGTAGCGGACTTCTTCCTTGATCACAGGGATTTCCAGCCATTTTTTTAACGCAACCCGGCCGGTTCCCGTTATTTGATAAATCTTTCTTTCCGGTCCGAAATCGTAACACGAATCGCAATGGCGTATCAAACCCTCCGCCTCCAGTTGTTTGAGCGTAGGGTATATTTGACCGAATCCGGCGGACCAAAACTTGCTCAAAGCGATGTCGATACGCTTCTTGATATTGTATCCGGAACATTTTTCATGATTGAGCAAGCCGAGTATTACGTATTTGGTTTTATTTTCCTTCATTTTACCACCTATATATAATTGATATAGATAGAGTAACATTGACCACACGGTTTGTCAACCTATTTATAAAGTCTAAGAATATGCAAATTTAGCCCCCGTATAATTTTCTTAGAAATTACCTTCCCATAGAAATAAAGGCAGCCTTGAGGCTGCCTTTATCATCAATCATTTACATAAATATAAAAACATTACTCAAATTAAAATCCTGTTTTACCGAAGAACTCTTTATCTTTCAGGGCGGAAACGGTTAAGATAATGGATGGTCAGGCGCACATGTCTTGTTTCATCTCGCCACACGTTAAAATCCTCTCTACCCTTATCCGTTATTTGATATGTTTTTTGTGCGGGTTCGAGTCCGTCACTTGATTCAATAGGGCATATCAAGCCTTGCATTTCAAGTTCATTAAGTTTTGGGTAAATCGGGTCCGGATCGACGAAATAATAATTTTTCAAAGCATAATCATGCCAAATTTTAATGTCATTTCCGAGACGGTTTTTGTGATTGAGTAAACACAAAATCGCATATTTATTTTTTTCCTCTTCCATAAATCATACTCCCCGTTAAAAGATTTAAAATATATAAAAAGAGTAACAGATAATTTCCTTAAAGTCAAATTATTGCCCTGGGCTTTTGCTATGGCTTTGGACCCTTTCTGTTTGGCTCATTTGCGCCTCCTGTTTGATTTGGCAACAACATTTGCGTTATTACCGTTGTGAACCGATTAACCGCAAACGAATAAACTGTTGCTAAAGAATTTTAAAAAGGGGCGTATAAAATGAATTACGGTGCTTTTAGCAACCCGGCAACAGCATGTCCGGGCGGCATTCTTTATGCGGTGCGACCCGGGCAAACACTAGCGGCGGTCGGACGATTGTTCTCCGTTGCGGTAAAAGAACTGATTGCGGCAAATCCGTATATCATCCCCACAAATATTCATATCGGTCAAATCATCTGCGTTCCCGGAGTTGCCGAGCGTCTCTGCCCTATAGGACGATTACGGATCATACGCTCCGGGGAAAGCCTTTTTAGCATAGCCCAAGAGACGGGAATCCCCCTCAACACCTTAATTACGAACAATGCCTTTATTCCCAATCCCAATCTGATCTACCCGGGAGAGCAAATATGTCTCCCTTTTATGGCCCCCAGCGTATGTTCTCTAATCTTGGAGGGAACCCCAAAAGCCAATACCCAGGCTTACAATGGCGTTTCTTTAATTGAAATATCGGAGAACGGCGATAAAGTGACCGTAACCGCAATCGATTTACCCGCCCCCGCCGACTTTGGCGATTTCAATACTTATCTTAGCGTCTTGGCTTTTCAGGAAACAAAACGGCTGATACCATTGGCAAAAGTGGCAATTGTCGAGCGCCCCATACTTTGGACCGGGTCGCACCGCATAAAGA
>Ga0351841_1044_pt1 | contig 19130 bp, 18 predicted proteins | sample BONcelHFGM3001E6_FD_206884 | JGI IMG/M metagenome (GOLD analysis project Ga0351841, IMG submission 206884) | Enriched cells from coal bed in the Powder River Basin, Montana, United States - BONCAT cells FGM rep1 HSBNCT.FGM.300.1.E6 ...
CTTGCACAATCACGCCCGACTCGCTCGAGCGGCGTTCCGGCCGGCTGAAATCTATAGCCTCCAGAAAACCATAGGCCCCGTGCATCCCCAGCCGCTCCAGCGCCTTGAGGTTGGCCGCCGCCGCCGCCGGATCAACGGCCAGGGCCAGCATGGTGGAATATGGCGAGACCACCAGATGGTTCTCCAGGCCACGCTTCAGGCCCAGGCCGGGAACGCCGAAGGCCTGGTACTGATAGGTCCCGTTGGCGTCCAGGTCGCTGAAGGCGGCCTCGGATACGCCCCAGGGAACTCCGTGCGCGTCGGCGTAATCTTTTTGCGCCAAGACTGCTTGGCGACAGGCGTTTTCTAGCAGGGAGTTAGGGAAGCCTCGCTGAAACAGGAGCGGCATCAGGTACTCAAACATGGTGCCGCTCCAACTGAGCAGAACACTCTGCCCATGCACCGCGCCAAAGGGGCGTGACATGGCCAGCCAATGTTTGTTGGGCACGTCGCCACGGGCGATGGCCGCGAAGCTGGCCAGCCGGGCTTCGCTGGCCAGGAGATCGTAGAAGGAGGAGTCCAGCCGCTGCTCGCTCACGTTATAGCCGATGCTGAAAAGCCGCCGCTCGGCGGTGTACAAAAAGCCCATTCCCATGCCATCGCCCAGCGCGCGCACCCGGCCCATGACCTCTTGTGCCTGGGCCAACATCTCCCCGGCATGCCACTGGGCCTTGGCCATGGTTTCTCTGATGAGGTTGAGTTGATCTTCCAGCGCCTCGGGCGGATCGCCCCCGGCTTGGTAGCAGGCCAACAGCTCGTTCAGCGCGGGGACGTTGCCGGCGGCCATATCCCGCAGCGAGGGCGCTCTTGCCAAGGCTCGCCGGCACGTTTGCATTATCTCGGTACTGACCAGGCCGGCGAATTCCTCCCGCTCCAGAAGCTCGACCCAGGCCAGGTAGCGGTCCACCAGCGCCATCCAGGAACCCACCTGGGCCTTGACCTCCCCCGCCCAATAAACCGCCTCCTGCGGAACGCCTTCTCTCTGGCCAAACTCCTCAACCAGCATTCGAGCCGGCTCCATTGCCGAGCGCAGGCGTCGGATCGCCTCATCCTGTCGTGCCGAGGAATTCCGGCAGAGCTGGGCTAGGGCCTCGATGCGGTCGCGGCCGGGCTGGTCACTTTCGGTCATGGGCAGAGCCTTGACCAGCAGGCGCAGGGCGTCATCAAGGCCTTCCAGGGCCTGAGGCCCGATGAGCGGCTGGTCCAGTATCTCGGCCAGGCCCGACGCGTGCGTCCATAGGCTGGCCAGAAGATTACCGCTGTCGACGGTGGAGACGTAGCGCGGCTCCAGGGGGCTCAGGGTTGCGATGTCGTACCAGTTTAGAAGGTGGCCGTTGTAGCGCTCCAGGTCCTCGATGGTGGCCAGGCTGTGGCGGGTGCGTTCGATCAATTGGTCGACGGTCAGAAAACCAAAATCAAAGGCGGCCTGGATGCCGAGCAGGCCCAATCCGATATTGGTGGGGCTGGTGCGCAGGGCCAAGCCGGCGGGGGGAGAGACCTGGAAGTTGTCTGGCGGCAGCCATGAGGTCTGGGGTCCCACGAAATCCTCGAAGTAACGCCAGGTCTGGCGGGCCACCTCCCTTAGCATTGCCTTGTCCTCGGGCAGCATCTCCCGGTCTGGGTCCCGCGCGCCCGCCTCTCTGTTCAACCACCATCCGGCCAGGGGGCAGAGCATCCAGAGGACGAGGAACGGCCCCGCCGCGAGAAGGCTGCCAGGCCGAAGCAGATAAAGCCCCGCGCCAATCCCAGCCGCCGCCAGGCTGATCGCGGCCTGAATGGCGAGAAAGATGGTCTTCCGTCTAGCGGCCTTGGCCGGAGTCACCCGGGCCGAGGCCCATCTGAGCAGATGACGGCCGCTGACCATCTGGCGATAGCAGACCTTGACCAGGCCATCGCTGGCCCGAAAAGCCTGGTAGGGAATCAGGGTTGTCTCCGCCAGCACACGCCGGCCGTCGTGACCCAGCTCCCGCCAGGAAAAAGCGCCTGGTCCGGGCCAAGTCGTTGCCCTGGTGAGCAACCTGGCCAGCAGGGGAAAGGTGAGGAGCAGCACCACGACGACGCTGGCCAGCAAGCCCATGGCTGGCCCGGCGAACCAGGACAAAAGAAGGAAAGCAATCAGGCCGGCCGGCACCAAGCTGCGTCGCAAGTTATCCAGGATCTTCCAGCGATTCAGCAGGCTCAGCGGGTTGACCACCTTTTTGCCGTCCGGGCCGGGGACCCTGGGCAGGCACCAACCCGCGATCTGCCAATCCCCGCGAATCCATCGGTGCTGCCGGTTGGCGTAGGTGAGATAGTCGGCCGGGAAGTCGTCCAGCAGCTCGATGTCGCTGGCCAGGCCCACGCGGACGTAAGCGCCTTCCAGCAGGTCGTGGCTCAGGATGCGCTGCTCCGGGAAGCGGCCGCTCAGAACCCGGTGGAAAGCGCGGGGGTCATAGATGCCCTTGCCGATGTAGGAGCCCTCGCCGGACAGGTCCTGGTAGACATCGGAGACCGCCCTGGTATAGGGGTCGGTTCCCACCGGATCGGTGAAAAGCTTGCGGAAGGTCGTGGTTTTCCCGAACCGGGGCGTGCTGGTCACCCGTGGCTGGATGATGGTGTAGGACTCGGGATTGGCATCCGGGTACAAGGAGGGGCAGTTGAGGGGATGGGCCAGGGTCTCCACCAGGCGACGGGCCGTGTCGCGGGGCAGCTGGGTGTCGCTGTCCAGGGTGATGACGAACCTGACATCCGCCAGCCGCTCCGCGCGACCCACGCGCACGATGGACTCATCGACGGCCAGACCCTCGCCACTGATGAGCCGGTTCAGCTCCTCCAGCTTGCCGCGTTTGCGCTCCCAGCCGATGTAGGCCTGCTCCGACTCGGCCCAGACGCGCTCACGATGAAATAGAAAAAAGCGTTGATCCCCATAGCGTTGGTTGAGAGCCTCGATTCCCTCCACGGCGACCTGCAGGAGTTCGTCCCCCTCGGTCTGAGGGGTGTCGGCGTCGGTGTAATCGCTGAAGAGGCTAAAAATTAGGTTGGGATCCTGGTTGGCCAGATAGCGGATCTCCAGCTTTTCAATCTCCCGGCGCAGGCTGCCCGCGCCGCCCAAAAGCATTGGAACCACGACCAGGGTGCGGAACTGGTCAGGGATGCCATCCTTGGCAAAATACATTTTGGGCAGCAAGCGGGGCGGCAGCAGGCGGGCCAGCAGGTAGTTGACCAACTGCACGGCGATCTGGCTGGCGGGGAGCAGGGAGGCCAACGCTATCAGGCACAAGACCGGCGGATCTGTCCCCACCCTCGAACCCAGAATGAGGACCAGGCCCAGGGCGGTCAGAGTGAGGCCGCCGACGGAGTCCAAGTACAGCGGGGTGTGGTGCCGGTATACCCAAGCCAGCAGGCGGTGGCTTGACGCTTCCCGCACGCCCAGACGCTGCGCCAGCAGGGGACGGCCCCGGCCTATTAGGTAGTAACCCACGTGCGTGCGGGGCAGGGAGGGGACGTCCTCTCCTGCGGCCTCAAATGCCAAGGCCAGCGCCGCCGAGGCCACCTCGCCCTCGGCCTTTCTCCCGGCGCGGGAGATTTCTTCCACCGCGCCGCGATAACGGTTGCGCGTATCAAAGTCCATGCTGGCATAGACACCAGCCGGATCTTTAGCCAGCGCTCGCTCCACGTGGGACTGCTCGTCAAAGACCTCGCGCCAATCCAGCAAGATGAGCATCCGGAGGCTGGTCACCACATTGCCGATTGAGGCGTTGACCGTGGCTTGGGCGGCCTTTTCCGCGTGCACCGCCTCGTCCAGCGTGCCGGCCAGCTTGCGCTCCAACCAGCTCACCACCGGGCCCAGGACCGTCGCTTCGTCATAGAGGTGTCCGGTGAGCTGCAAGGCGAAATGCGCGCTCGTTTCAGGCTTGTCTCGCGCCAGGTCGGCCAGGACGGCGAAGATCAGATTGGGATCGTAGCGCGCCGCCACCAGCAAGCGGTTGGCCCAAAAATCGGCCTCCTGCCGATCGCGGAGGTTCTGGTGCAGATATTCGGCCAGCCGGCGCAGGCGGTCGATGAGGGCGATCTTGAGCATGAGGGGAAAGGCCCAGAGTTCGCCGATGCCAAGGGCGGCGCGCTCTTGGTACGACTCTAGAAAATCCCCGAGTGAGTGGCGGTCCAAATATCCGTCGACGCGCTCGACAATTTCCACGGCCAGGCCGTAGATCCGCGGTTCCCCAGAATCGTCGGCAACCACCGGGAGCTGGCGATAGAATTTCTTGGGCAGGTTGAGCCTGACGTCGTCGATCTGGGCCTGCACGATGTGGGCGTTGTCCAGAATCCACTCCGCCGATGAGGAAATGCGCTGCTCCAAGCGCGAGGCCTCGGCAAGTTGGCGCCGGATGTCCTCGATGACGCGTTCGGCCCGGTCCAAATGTCGCAGGACAGATTCCTCCCCGCCGGGGCGCGGTAGCGAAGCCGCCTCGGGGGCCTGAGGCTGGCGCTGCGGTCGGGCCATTGAAAAGCGGGGCGCGGGTTCCGGGCTCTTACGGCTCGGGGGTGATCCCCCATACCGGGCATGAAAGGCGAAGATAGAGGGCTGCGTCTCATGCCCTTGTCGCAGCACCGTGATGGCCTGGCCCATCAAGGCCGGAGAGGCTTGCACGACAACGGCGGTTTCCCCGGCCACCAGCCCGGGGGAGTGCCTGTCAATCAACCCAAGGCTGACGCCCAAGCCCAGGGAATGGACAACCAGCCACCCCACGCCGGCCCCAGCCAGCGTGGCCAGCATGATGAGCAGGGGCCCGAGCAACCCGGCCAAGAGGCCTCCCGGACCCAACGCGCCCAGCCCGACGACGCTCCCCGCCAACAAGCCCAAGCTGGCGCCCCAAAGCACGCCGCGTCGCGGTCCCGTATTTTCGATCAGCAAGCGGCCGTCTGACGTCTTGTGGATAAGAGCGGAACGTCGTATGCGCTTGGCCCGCAATCGCTTGCGCGCCAGGGCGGCGTTGCCTCGAGTGGGGTAAAAGGCCAGAAGGCTACTGTAATAATTCATTAATGGCAAGCCTGTCGGCCTTTCACTTTCTGACATGATTTACAAAGATGCTCCCGATGATCTTCCCCCGTTTTTATGGACACTGAGCTAGGCCGCCATTTTGCTGGTTTCATATTCCGCGGGGGTTCGATAGCCCAGGGCGGAATGTCTGCGGGCGCGATTGCAGAAGACCACGATGAACGCGAAGATGTCGGTTTGGGCTTCCCAGCGGGTCTGGTAATGCCGGTGGTTGACGAGTTCGGCCTTGGCGGAGGCGGTTGGCGCGCATCAGGCGGGCCACGCGCTTTTCGCCCAATTGCGGGCCTTGGGCGGTGAGTTCGGCGTGAACCCCCGGGCTGCCATAGGTCTCGCGCGTGGCCGGGTGGATGGCCTTGCTCGGAACAAGCCCATAACCCACCCGTCCAGCGCCGTTAGCGAACCGCTCCCGGCCTGGCTAATTGACCTTGACCGTCTGCATGATGGCCATCATATCTTTCTTCATGGAATCGACATCTTTCTGTTTGGCGCTGGCGCTGACGGTGAAGATCAGGATGTGCTCGGGATCTTTTTGCACCATTTGCTGCACATACTTCTGACCCATCCGGTAGTCTTCGGCCGCCAGGAAGAGCCCGTCGCGCATACCCAGCCTCTTCACCTGGCAGTCGTAGACCGTAGACTGTCCTTCCGTTTCCTTTTTCATCTCCTCCCGGAGTGAGGCGCAAATATCCACGGTGTCCTTTTCGGCCTGAGTCAGGCTACCAACCGTCTCATAAGCAGAGAGGTTGTAGCCTGGGTCAGGACTGAAGTAGTAGTCTATCTTACCCTGGCCGATCAGATCCTTGACCGCCGCCATCACCTTTTCCGGGATCGCGTTGATGCCCTGCGTCTGCCCAGCGGCATTCATGGCGGCATCAACGATTTCGGGGGTTTCCTTGACGGTTTTTTTCTCCAAGACCACCCAGCCCGCGGGCAGGGTTATGGAATAGCCTAGTTCACTTTGGACCATCATGGCCTGGGCGGTTGCCGCTCCCAGGGACAGGACGCCCAACGCCAGCCAAAACGTAATCTTTCTCATTGTCGCCTCCCGGAATGGTTCGCCTGTTTTGCCGGACTTGCGGCGGCGGTTGGATTCATCGTAGATCAGCCCGCCTATGGCCCTGGCCGCGGTTCCGATCACAGCGCCGGTCAGCAAAGATCACCCGGCAATGGCCGCGACGCCCAGACCGGCGCCCGCGCCAATGGCCCCGCCGCTCAGCACCCGCTGTTCGCGGGTGCTCATGCCGGCGCAGCCGGCAATAAGCGCTGCCAGCAACGCTATCGCGGCCAACGACGAAGTGATTCGCAACCTGGTGTTATCTTCTTGTCCAAAAAGTGTCCAAGCAATGGCCCCGGTGTCGCGTTAACCGCTGCGTCGGTTCCCGCCGGGTGGTTTGCTCCCGCATGGTGGGCCGGCAAAAGCCTCCGCGCGCCTTGTCCCGGATCCCGGCTTCGGGCGGACTTTGCCTCTTGCTCATAGACGTTGGTCCAGGTTATCAACCGCAGCCCCATGGCCAAAAGGGGGGAAATAGACCTTGAACGTGGTGCCAACGCCAAGGGTGCTCTCACAGGTGATATGACCGCCATTGTCCCGCACTAGCCCAAGTACGACCGACAAACCCAACCCAGTGCCCTTGCCCGCCCCCTTGGTGGTGAAAAAGGGGTCGTACATCCGCGCCATGGTGTTCTGATCCATTCCCTCGCCAGTATCGGTAACAGATACCAGGACATGGTCGCCGGAGAACTTGGCGCCGCATTCAGCGCAGGACATAGCCATAATCGAAACAAGCTCTGTGCCGATGGTCAGCTTGCCGCCTTCAGGCATGGCGTCACGGGCGTTGGTGGCCAGATTGATCAAAACCTGGTCCAACTGGGAGCTGTCGCTTGCCACCAGCGGCAGGTCAGGGGCCAGGTGGGTTTCTACCTTGACCCTCCTGGGCATGATCTGTTCCAGCATTTTCATTAGATTAATACATGAGTTATTGAGATTAATGGGCTTCCGGTCGATCTCGGCCTTGCGGCTGAAGGTGAGGATTTGGCGCACCAAATCCTTGGCGCGGTCGGACGCCTGGATGATCTGGTCTATCTCTCCAGTGTTGTCCTTGCGTTGCCGGCCCAGTTCCTTGGCTCGTTCCGCAAAACCCATGACAACGGCCAGGAGGTTGTTGAACTCGTGGGCGATGCCTCCCGCCAAGGTGCCGACGGCCTCCATTTTGTGGGCATGGCGCAGTTGGCCCTCCAGGCTGGCCTTTTCCTCCTCGGTCCGCCTGCGCTCGGTGACGTCGGTAAAGAAATTCAGGGTGGCTGGCCGGCTGTCCCATTCAATACCCACGGAGTTGGAATGGAGCCATTTCACTTGGCCCTGTTTGTCCACGATCCGGAAGGCGCACCCGGTGGGAGTCTTTTCCCCATTGAGACTACGTTGAAGATGGTCACGGATCGCCTCGCGGTCCTCGGGGTGAACATAATCAATGAACGGGTGGCTGGCGAACTCCTGGGCCGAGTAACTGGTCATCTCCAGCAAACTGGTATTTAGGAACTTGAGCATCCCCTCCTGCTCCACCACGATGCCCTCGTTGGCCGATTCAACCAGCAGACGGTAGCGCTCCTCGCTTTGGCGCAGAACCTCCTCGATCCGCTTGCGCTCGGTGATGTCCAGCGCCGCCAGGCGAACAGCTCCATTCACCGCCCGGCTGGAGCCCTTTTCCGGCCAAACCACGGGAGCGCCCTCGATGTGCAGGTGGCGGATCGTCGGCTCGGGCCCCTGGCTGACCAGTGTCACGGTCAGGGAGTGCTTGGTTCTCCCCCCGCGTATACGCGCGAGGAAATCATCGAAGATCGCCCGGCTGTCTTGGGAAAGGAAGGCCGCGAAGCGTTGACCAAGCACCTGGGAGCGGAATTTTCCCAGGAGGGCAGTCCCGACCAGGTTGATTTCCCCGATGACCCCGGCGCCATCCAGGGTGAAATAGCCCATCTGGGCGAAGTCGTAAAGGTCGGTGTAGTGCTCCAGGCTGGCTTCCAACGCCTGGCGGGACTCACGCAACGCCTCATTCTGCATCTCCAGCTCGACCTGGTGGACCTGAAGCTCATGGAGCAGCCGCCTGGGGTCTTTCTCCCCATGGGCGGCAGGACCGGGCTGAAGGCCCTCCTCCGCCAGGCGATTTTGCGCCCGGCTGCGCAGATCGGCCTGGTCGGGCGACGGGTCCTTGCCGTTTATCACCTGCTCATTCCCGCGCGGCTTCATCAGGCTGACACCCTTTGTGACCATGTTTTCACAGGTCTTCCCGCATATTCGTCTCGCCTTTCAGATGTTGGCCCTGCTTGGGGGTTGGCCACTTCTTGCCCCCCAGACAGGCAACCAACGAAGGTCGTTCTCCGCCTCTCCATCAACCATCCTGGCGGGCAGGCTTGCGGCGATCGGTTTTCCTCCCACCTGAAACCAGGGCCTTGTCTGCTCCCAGGAGTCTCCCGTTTTCCGCTAACCCCGCCGGCCGAGGGGGGCTTGCCGGGAAAAGGCGGTGGATAGCTAGCCCTCCCACTCCGCCTGCGACCAGATGTCCACCCAGCCGGGAGCTTCCATCTCAATGTTTTCCGCCCGCAGCGGCTGTCTAAAGTTCTGGAGGAAACAGTGCTGACAGCTGAAGGTCGGCCAAGACTGGTTCACGGCCTGATCCAGGCAGGAGGCATAAAGGGGGCAATCCAGGTTGCGGTAGCCCGGGAACCCCTGGGGGTTGGTATTGTAAAGTTTGGCCACCATGACCAACAGCCTCCCCTGTTGATTGCTTAACGACCCACGCTCCAGCTTCTGGTTGCCGCGTCACCCTCGGCCAACCAGAAACTGGAGCGCTTGCAGGCGTTGGCCAAGGATGTCTGTTCATGGACGCCGGCACCGTGCGCTTCGCTGGTGTCCCGGCCTGGCGAGTTGCCTTTCGTTATGGGTGCTGTGCCCGGAGAGAAGGTGGGGCTTCTCTTCGGGCACAGCCAGCGCCGGCCTACTTGGGCGGGCAGTAGCGCTTGGCGCCCTGCGGCACCACGTACTTGGGGAACTTGCCGGCCTGGACTCGGCAGGCCGCCTTCTGGGCGTCGGTCAAGTTGCAGGGAATGGTCAGAATGGTGCCGACCTTTAGTCGGTTGGGGTTCTTGACCTTGTCCTTGTTGGCGTTGAAGATGCAAGGCCAGAGCAAAGCATCGTTATAGATCTGCGGCTTTGCCGCGATGCTCCACAAGTCGTCGCACCTTTCCACCGTGTAGTCCGCGCACAGCGCCGGAACCGGGGCCGGGGCCGCGGTCACCGGGGAGGGCGCGCCCTCCCATTTCTTGGACGGGGGGGGGCGGCGGCGGCGCGGCCTGGGGTTGCTCATCCACGCCGCAGACAGCGGCGCAGCCGCCCAGAAAGGCCAGCATGACCAGAGCCATGGTCCAGGTTGCCATCTCAAGCAGCTTCTTCATCTCTTTAATCTTTCCTTTCGCATGGGGCGCGACCAGACATCCCTCAATACATCAGGACGCTACAGTCCTGGCATTGGCTTTAGTCCTGAAGGTTCGGAGAAGGGATCACCCTTCAGTCACCTGGACAGGATGAGAGCGGGTGGAACCCTTATTCTTTTCGGTTTCATCTGGGCGCGGTCGGCCGCCCGGATGATTCTTACCTTTAATTCTTATTGTGGGATGCAGCCGGCAATAAAGGCAGGGTTGTTGTATGGCGGTCTATTGGCGGGTAAAAACCACCATCGGGCGAATTTCCGCAACGCGCCGATCTCGATGAACAGTTTTAATCAACGAAGCCACTTCGCGGGCAGGGTATGACCCTGCCCTTGACCAAGGGGTGCTAAGCGCCCCCTTGGAACCCCAGCATGCGGTAACCCTGGGGCAAGCCCCAGGGTATAGGGAATCTAATAAGCCCTCTGCGCCCGATGGCCGCCAGGCAGGCAACCGTCGCTTTCCTCGCGCAGGCCTCACCGATGGCTATTCCTCCCACACCCGGATGCGGTGTTGCAGGTAGAAGTCGCGCAGGGCCACGTAGGGGTCCACCGCCCCGGCCGTCAGGTCGGCGTACTCGCCCTCCACGAAGGAATAGCGATTGAACCAGTCGACGCTCTTGATTCCGGCCGCCTCCCAAAAGCCCACCGGCAGGTACCAAACGGGGTCCAGGTAGGCCCCGCCGAAAAAGCCGACGCCGTCGCGCAGGCTGGAGGGCCCCAAGACCGGCAGGATCAGATAGAACCCGTGGCCCACGCCCCAGGTGGCCATCACCTGGCCCAAGTCCTCCTCGGGCGGGGCCGGCAGGTCAAACAGATCCTTGGCCGCGTCGCCCATGCCTCCCACTCCCAGGGAGGTGTTGATGACAAAGCGGGCGATCTCCTGGCCGGCCCGTTCAAACTTGCCTTGCAGCACCGCGGAGACCGCGCGCAGGGGGAAGAGCAGGTTGGTGAATAAGTTCTTCACGGCCAGGCGCATGCCCTCGGGGGTCACCGTCTTGTAACCCCGGGAGGCCGGGTCCAGCACATGGCGGTATAGGGCATCGTTGAAAAGGAATATGCCCCGGTTCATGGGCTCCAGGGGATCGGCGATGACCTGGGGAGGGGGCTCGTTGGCCAGATCGGCCAGGATGGCGTCTTCCGAGTCCAGATGGCCGCCGGTGGCCGGGGCTTGGGCCGCGGCGACCGGCCCGTCCGGTCGCTGCCCGGAAGAACCCGGCGACGCCGCCTCCAGGGGCGCCGGGGCCGGCGGCTGGCTGGCGCAACTGGCCAGCATCAGCAGCAGCAGCAACATTCCCCCAAGGGCTGTCCAGCGTTTCATGCAACCTCCACTTGGCGGTCGATCAAGGAGCCGCGTCCCCACGCCCGGTTTTATCCGGCCCCGCAGCCCGCCGTCGCCGCTCATCCCTGTTCCTTGGTCCGCATCTCCCTGACCCGCTGGACCAAGCCCGCCGGGGTGCCCCTGAACAGAAAATCATTGAACTGCACGCGGTAGTTTTGGACCAGGCTCACCCCTTCCACCGTAACGTCGTAGATCTGCCAACGGCCGTCGCGCAGCCACAGGCGATAGTCCACGGGGATGTCCCCGCCGGGGCGGCTGATGCTGCTTTTGACCAGGGCCTTCTTACCGTCGTAGATCTCTTGGGTCAGGATGCGCACCTCCTGGCGCTGGTAGTTATCCTGTATCTTCTTCAGATAGTTGGTCCGCAGCAGTTGGGCGAACACCTGGGAGAATTCGTCCTTCTCCGCTGGGCTGAACTTTTTCCAGTTGGGGCCCACCGCCACGATGGCGATGCCCTGGAAGTCGAAACCGCCCTGGATCACCTGCCACAGGCGCTCGGACAGCTCGGCCTTTTTGGCCTCGCCGGCATAGGCCGGGTCCCGCAGAACGCTTACGAAATTGTCAATGTAGGCCTTGAGAACCTCCTGGGGTTCAGCGGCCCGGGCGGCCCCGGCCGCCGTCACGATGGCCAGGATCAGCAGACACGCGATACGCCTCGCCATGGGCATGGGCTGTGCTCCTTATTTCTTTTCCCCGCTCTCGGGCCCGTCTTTTTCGGCGCTGGCGCCTCCACCCTTGGAGTCCAGTCCGCCAAAGACGTACTTGCCGATCAACTCCTCGATCTCCAGAGGCGACTCGGTGTCGGTGATCATCTCTCCCGGCGCCAGATTGGTCGGCATGCCCCCGGGTGACAGCTTGACGAACTTGTCGCCGATCAGCCCCGAGGTGCGCACCGAGGCGATGGTGTCCACGGTGAGGGCCAGGCCCTGGCGGATCTTCAGCTCCACGACGGCGGCCATGGTCTCGCTGTCCAGGTGGATGGCCGTCACCTTGCCCACCTCCACCCCGGCCACTTCCACCGGGGCGTCGGTCTTCAGGCCGGAGACGGACTGGAAACGGGCCTTGAGCAGGTAGGTGTCCTCGCCCATGATGTCGATCTTGCCCAGCTTCACCGCCATGTAGCCCACGGCCAACAGGCCGATCAGGACGAAGATGCCCACACTGATTTCGATGTTTTCTCGCTTCACGCTAACCTCATGCGCTAAGGCTCAAGCTCGCCCCCCGCCGCCGGTGCGTCTGCGGCGTGCCAGATGGGATTCCGCCATTGGTATTCCACGGTGCGAAAGAACTGGCGCACCTCGGGCAGGGTTTCCTGCGCCAGCCGTTGCGGGCTGCCATGAAATATAATGCGCCCTTCGTTGAGAAAAGCCACCCGCTGGCAGATGTAAAGCACGTCGGGCACGGCATGGCTGACCAGTACGCCAGTGAAGCCCAGCTTGCGGTGATGGGCGGCGATCATCTCCAGCACCGCCGCGCTGCGCATGGGATCCAGGCCGGTGGTGGGTTCGTCGAAGAGCAGGACCTCCGGGTAGGTTATTATGGCCCGGGCCAGGGCCACGCGCTTTTGCATGCCCCCCGAGAGCTGGGAAACATACTTGTCGTCGATCTGGTGCAGGTCCAATAGTTCCAGGGTTTTGTGAACCCGAGCCGCCACCTGGCTCCGGCCCAGCCGGCTGCGCTCCACCAGGGGCAGGGCCACGTTCTCGAACACGGTCATGGAGTCGAACAGCGCCGTGCCCTGAAACAGGTAGCCGAAGCGGCGCAGGACATCCTTGCGAAATCCCCCCCCCGAGGCCCACAGATCCCGGCCTTCCACCAGGATGCGACCGGCGTCTGGCCGCAGCAGCCCGATGATGTGCTTCAGGAGCACGCTCTTGCCCTCGCCCGACTTGCCCAGGATCACCGTGATCTCGCCGCGGTGGATATCCATATCCACCCCATTGAGCACATTTTTTCCGCCGAAGGCCTTTGTTAAGCCCTGTATCTGGATGAATGGTTCGTCCATCTGGCTACAACAAGAAGGAGGTGAGGACGTAGTCGGCGGTCAGGACCAGGACGCAACTCTGCACCACGGCCCCGGTGGTGGCCAGGGAGACCGCCTTGGAGCCGAACCCGGCCGGGCTCAGATGGGCATAAAAACCCCGGAAACAACACGTATTGACAGCCACCAGCGCAAAGACCAGGGATTTCAGAAATCCCCCGCTGACGTCGATCATGCGGACCCCGCCTTCAACGCTGGAAAAATAGACGCCGGAACCCAAGCCCAACAGGACCGAGCCGGTGAGGTAGCCGCCCATGATGCCGATGAAATCGAAGATGGCGGTGAGCAAGGGAAAGCAAAGCACCGCGGCCACCAGCCGCGGGCTGACCAGAAAACGGAAGGGATTGATGTCCATGGTGGTGAGGGCGTCGATCTGCTCGCTGATGCGCATGCTGGCCAGTTCGGCGGCCATGGCTGAGCCGCCCCGGGCGATGACCATGAAGGCGGTGAGCACCGGTCCCAGTTCCCGCACCAATGACAGCGCCACCGCGGTGCCCAGGATGCCTTCGGACCCGAACCGCACCAGGGTGTAGTACCCTTGCAGCCCCAAAACCATGCCCGTGAAGGCCCCGGTCAGGCAGACCACCAGCAGGGACTTGACCCCGATGAAATGCATCTGAGCCAGGATTTTCCGGAACTGAAACGGCCAGACAAAGATCAGCAGGAGGCTTCTGACGAAAAACAGGGCCTGGCGGCCCATGTCCTGGATGGGAAATATGACCAGCCGGCCCAAAGAGGCCAGGGGATTGCGATGAGACTTGGCCAGCGGCATGCCTGCGGGAACCTCCGGGATGGTGTAGAGCTTGACGGCGGCAACGCCTATGAGGCCAATCTACTATCGCTGAGCCTTCACGGCAAGGTCGTTTTTTACCGATCGCACATGTTTGACGTTGCGGGCAATTTCACTCGCTTTGTCAACGCTCTGTTCTGATTCAACGACGCCGCTCAAGCTCACGACGCCGTTGGTGGTGGTTACGTTGATATGTGATGTTTTTAGCAGAGTGGCGCTCATGATATCTGTTTTGACTTTTTCAGTAATAGCGTTATCGTTCCTGAAATATCCCGTAACATCTGGCCCATTATCCAGAGGTTTGTGCGCCAGGTAACTGGCGGCGGCCGTGTTTTCGATGGCCTTATCTATCTTTTTCTTTGCTTTTTCTATGGTTTCCTTTTGTTGATAGCCAACCATGCCTAGCGCAACTGCTATTAGAAGCACTAAAATAAACTTCTTATGAGACAGGTTCACTCATGTCTCCTATGACGATCATATCCTGCCCAGCAATAGCAGGACCAGTACGATGACTATTCCCAGACCCACCAAACCGCTGGGGCCATAACCCCACGCTCTGCTATGGGACCAAGTTGGAATTACTCCCAGCAGCACCAAGATCAGAATGATAATCAAAATAGCGCCAAGTGACATGTTATCGCTCCCAGTTAAAAATCAAATCCCAGGCGATTGCCAGGTTGGCACATCGCGTTTTATCGCCTAATTCAGCCAAAGCACTCTCAGTCTACTTCTTGCGATGCCCATTCCCGGTCATCAAATTCGTCCCATCAAAAGAAGCACGATCACAATCAGCAGCACTAACCCAAGGCCTGCGCTTGGGTAGTAGCCCCACCCCCTGCTGTGCGGCCAGCTGGGGAGTGTGCCCACCAGCAGAACGACAACGGCAATGACAAGGATTATGCCTAGCATTTAGCTTACTCCGTTCACGCCATCTCCGGAGGACCAGAAATCGCTGCCCCCCGGAGATGGCCGTAAAATCGCCTTGTTCGCCGCTACTTTACGATCAAGTCGTTCTTCACCGATACGACGCCATTGACGCTGCGGGCCACATCTGCCGCCTTCCTGACGTTCTGGGCCGAATCAACGAAGCCGCTCAACTGAACCTCGCCCTTGAATGTCACGACGGTGATTTGCAACGTCTTCAAGGTTGCCTCGTCAAAGATCGCGGCCTTCACCTTGGCCGTGATGACGGAGTCATCGATATACCCGCCGGTGCTTTCGCTGGTCTGCGTGGCGGCGCAGCCCAGGAGCATGGTCATCAGCAACCCGACAAAAACCAGCAGCTTCACCACGCCATTCAGTTTCACCATGACCGTAACTCCTTTCCGCTTACCCGACCAGGTTGAGATGTCCACGCGCGCACTCCTGGCGCACGTGGACAACCTATTTGCGGTCCTTGCCTGGCGATGTGGGCTAGCCGATGACCATGAGGTTGGTCACGCCCTTCACACCGTTGATGTCGTTCACAAGCTTGGTGACCAGGTCCTTTTCGGCGGCGTTCTTGGCCTTGCCGTACAAGGTGACCACACCCGCCTTGGTTTCGACCTTGGTGCTTTGGGAACTGGTGGCACGATGGAAAAGCAAGGACATCTTGACTTGGCCGGTGATGGACGCGTCATCGATGGATTCGCCCACGTCATCCATCTTCTCGCCCATCGTCTTTTGGTCCGGCTTCTTGGGCGCCTCGGCCACGGTCATCTCGTTCTTCACGTCCGTGACGCCATCGACGTCCTTGGCGTATTCGGCCGTCAGCTCCTTTTGGGCCTTGCTGGACGCCACGCCGCTCAGGGTGACGACGCCCTGGTTGACCTGAACCTTGGTGGCGCTAGCGCTCACGTTGCGATGGAACAGCAGGGTGGCCCGCACCTTTTCGCCGATCCAGGCATCCGAGGTCGGGGTGGGCGAGGCGCCCTTGACCAGCAACTTGTTGTCAACGCTCTTGACTCCGGGCAGTCCCGCTACGGTCTCTTGGGCCAAGCCCCGGCGGGATTCCTCGGCCACCACGCCAGTCAGGGTGACGGCGCCATCCTTGGATTGGACCTGGACATCGTCGCCCTTGAGAAAGGTCTTGAACACGTATGATTCCTTCGCGGATGACTCAATGCGATCATCCGTCTCGGAGGCCAGCACGGGCAGGCTGGTCAAAAGAGTGACCATGGCCGCCATCAGGGCAACGCGATACATGAATCTCATCGTCTTTCTTGCTCCAACTTCTATGTTTTGGCGCGGCAGTCGCCATGCTTTTTCAGCGCATGTTTCAGGAATCACCGCACTAAGCCGCCAATGTTTGGCGTAGCCAAAAAGGTTAGCCCAAGTCACGCCATCGCGTGCCGGCCTCCTCTATTTCCCCACGACCTTCTCGACCTCGCCGAGCTTTTGCTGTATGTCTCCGACCCGCTTCTCGTTCTTTCCCGCGCCTTCCAGATCAGCATTCATGCTGATTTTTCCGGCGAGTTCCTTGATTGTGCCCTTGACCTGGTGATACTTGCCTTCGACCTGGTCCTTGGTGCTGGATTTCATGGTATTCCTCCGGGTGAATGTCTTTCGACCTTGGTTTCATGCCGACGTTACTTTTTTGCCATCTAGATGTAATTGTATCCTAGAGCCATCAACATTGGGAGGTGGACGTTTGGCAGTTTACTGGTTGGTAAATACCACCATTCACGACTGCCGTTCATGACTAAATGATCCCAATCGAAGCTTTTTAATATTTCACCACTACTCGCTTACTCCGCTTTCTTTTCAATATTTTCAACTGCCTTATCTATCTTTTTCCCTGCCTTTTCCGCAGCGCCTTCTTGTTGACAGCCGAAAATGGTGATTGTAAAAGCAAACAGCATGGCGGCAATTGTTGCTTTGTGTTGCAGTCTCACCCTAAGCCTCCCTCGCGGTTAGATTTTGCCTAGTAAAATCAAATGACATGCCATTCCTTCCGATTGGTGCACCGCGGTTACAGAAAATGCATGTCGCAAGGGGCGCCTGCACATCAGCGCTGTCCTTTCGAATCGGGGCGATTTTGACTCGCTCACGTCAGGTCGGACAATTGTTTTCTTACTCAGTTTATCCTTAAGGGGAAAATGATGCTAAAGGATGGCGCCAACGGTTGCGGATAGTAGTAAACTGGCGGAGGCGGAGCATAGTATAGGTGTCCTGGTGGCACCACATACTTACGGTGACGACGCTGATTATTCCGCCATTGGCGCTCATTCTGTTGCTGCTCATGGCGCCACTGCTGTTGACGTCTCTGTTGATCATTGCGGTCTGCAAGCGCGGGCTCCACTGTCAGGCCAACGGCCAAAGCGCCCATGACTGTGGCCAGAGTGTAGGCACCCACGGTCTTGAGTAGGCGCTTGGCCTGTTTCGAAAAGTTAATCATAATGACCTTCCCGGAGGGTATCCCCCTTAGCTGTTTGGCACGCTTTCGGTTTTGGGCTTGGGGTCATTACTTTCCCCGGGGACGGCGGCGTCCTTCTCGATAGGTCATCACCTTGTCCGCAATCTTTTTCTGGTCATCCGGCATGCTGTTGTAGAGCGTTTCAAAGACCGGAACGAGTTTTCGCATCCCTGTGGCATAGAGTTCAGCCATTTCAGCATGGGATCGCAACTCACTGACAGCGTCAATGCTCTTGATCTGCCTGGCCCGCTGGTCTATTTGGGCTTTCATTGCCTGGGCATTATCACGCATCATCTGGGTAAAATCGTTCCATGCCGACTCTTGGGCGGGGGCTATCTTTAGCTTTTCATGCAGTTGTACGATCCGAGCCTCCACCCGATCCACCGGGTTTTTGCGACCCGCTGTGACCTGGGAAGGTCCGGCCTTGCCAGGAGCTTGCTGCGCCAAGACATCTTGAAAACTTGCGAGCACAAGCAGGCACCCCAAAGTCGCCGACACTATGGCGTGGACAGCGATCTCCATGAAGCAAAATACTTTTTTATCGCGCATCGTTTTTTCCCTTGCTGTAAAGAAAACCACTTGCCATGAATCTCCCGCTCATAGAAAAGCATCGCGTTGGCTTTAATTTGATTAGGAGCCATCGGCCTATGTTTGATTTTACTTACTAGTGCCGCTATCTATAATTATCAGGCCTGGCTATTAATGGGGCGAGGTGGTTATATACTGGTTTATTGGTAGGTAAAAACTATCATTAGTAGTATTTTTCTGGCCGGCATCTGGGCAGGAAAACAAACAGCCAGCCCCTTTTTGAAGGGGAGGCTGTTTGTTTTCCCGTGATCTCAGCTCAGGTATTTGCCGGGCAACGGCTTTTTGGGTTCGATCACGGATTTAGGGCGCCTGTGCGAGCCCGTGTTTCTCTACTGTCCCGAACTGCCGGTGGTGCCCTTCTGGCCCTGGCTGCCAGTGCTCCCCTGAATACCGGTAACTCCCTGCTCGCCCTGTTGGCCGGTGCTGCCTTGCGTGCCGGTAACTCCCTGCTGGCCCTGTTGGCCGGTGCGGCCCTGAACGCCGGTGGCTCCCTGCGGTCCAGCAGGCCCGGTGCAGGCCGCCACGCTCAGCGCCAACGCCAGCAGTAACAATGCGATCAAATGCCTCATGAGATTTCTCCTGGGAAGGGTGAATATATTCGAGTAGAAAACGTTTCCACTGGTCAAATTATAGACTGCGGAATTGCTGGAGAAGCAGAGTGGCTGGCTGGCGGTTTATTGGCGGGCGAAAACCACCATCAAGCGAAGTTGCGCAGGTGCGTGGCCAGGTTGGCGCTGGTGTCGGTTATCTTCAGCTTGCGGCGGATGTTCCGGCGGTGAAAACTCACGGTGTCAGGGGATAAATTTAGGTTTTCGGCGATTTCCTTGCTGCTCAGGCCTTGATTAACCATGCCGGCAATCTGAATCTCTCTTGACGTCAGTCCCAGGTTTGGCGAGCCAAGTTGCTTGGCGAAGGACGAGGTAATGTGGTCCAGATGCGCGAGAGCCGTCTCGATTCCGGTGCGCTGGGCTGGGTTCAGCCGGGTCGCTAAAAGGTCGCGCAGACAAGGCGCCAGCAGGTTGTGAATCTGCTGGGTGACGTTGTCCTCCATGGCCTGCCGGTCCTGCTCGCTGCGCCTGAACAGCACCCCCACCGCGATGTTGGCTTGCTCCAACTCCGTGGTCTTCTGCTCCAACTCGGTTTTTTGCTGGCGCAGCTCGCGGTTCGCCTGCTTGCGTTGCGTTATCTCTTCTGCCAGAGCCTGGTTGGTCGCAACCAGGTCGGCGGTGCGAATGCGCACCTCCTCCTCCAGCCTTTCGTTGGCTTGGCGAAGCTGGTTTTCCGCCGCCTTGAGCCGGCTGATATCGACCACCACCACCCGAAATACCCGCGCGGGCTCCCCCCCGCGGAAAAGGGTGGAAATCTCCAACTGGGCGGGAATGTTTACGCCGTCTTTTGTCAGAAAAACCGTTTCAAGGTTTTG
>Ga0351841_1047_pt1 | contig 17898 bp, 13 predicted proteins | sample BONcelHFGM3001E6_FD_206884 | JGI IMG/M metagenome (GOLD analysis project Ga0351841, IMG submission 206884) | Enriched cells from coal bed in the Powder River Basin, Montana, United States - BONCAT cells FGM rep1 HSBNCT.FGM.300.1.E6 ...
TTGACATGGACCAAAAGGCGGCGGCGATTGAACGCCTGCGACGGGTTTTCGGTATCTATTCCTTATCTCCGGTGGCAGAGGTGGAAAAGAGTGTGGCGGCGATCGCGGAGACGGCCTATGAAGTATTAATGAAAGCCTTGCCTTGCGGCGGTACCTTTAAGGTGGAAACGCGGCGTACCGACAAGACGTTTTCTTTGACTTCGCCGGAAACAAGCCGGGCAGTGGCTAATATTATCTTCGATAAGCTGGATGCGACAAGGGAAACGCGATACGCGGCGGAAATGCGCGAGCCACAACTTACCGTGAATATCGAAATCAGGGCGGAAGGCGCTTTCGTATTTGGGGAGACCATCCCCTGCGCAGGCGGACTGCCTGTGGGCAGCGGCGGCAAAGCGGCGGTGCTGCTTTCCGGAGGGATCGATAGCCCGGTATCTGGCTGGATGGCCATGAAACGCGGGGTCGCCATTGAAGCGATCCATTTCCATAGTTTTCCCTTTACCGGAGAAAAAGCCAAAGAAAAAGTTTATGAACTTTGTAAGATTCTCTCCTTATGGCAGGGCGCGCCGATCAGATTGCATTTGGTCTTTTTCACCGAGATCCAAAAGGCGATATACGCCAATTGCGCGGAAGAATACGGCATAACCTTAATGCGGCGTTTTATGTACCGGATCGCGGAGCGAATCGCAACTTCACGGCATTGTTTAGCGTTATTTACCGGGGAAAGTGTTGGCCAGGTCGCATCCCAGACTTTGGAAAGCCTGGCAGTGATCAACGCGGTTGTGGATATGCCGGTTCTGCGGCCTTTGATCGCCATGGATAAAGAGGAAATTATGGCCAAGGCCAAAGTATTGGGTACTTTTCAAACGTCCATCTTGCCCTATGAGGATTGTTGTACCGTATTTTTGCCGCAGTATCCCAAGATCAGGCCGGTGCTTAAGGAAGCTGAAAGGGAAGAGGAGAATCTGGATATAGAAGCCTTGATTGCGGAAGCTCTCGATAAAACCGAGGTAAAGCTCATCGGTGGATAATAAATCCATTGTTTAAAGATACAAAAGGGGAATAACCGAATCGGTTATTCCCCTTTTGTATCTTTAAAAATGATTATGCTTTTTTTGTCGTATCTTTTTCCGCTGTTTTTTCTACATCATCTTTTGGTAACGTTTCTATTTCGCTATTCTTTTTTCTCTTCGTTTTACGCTGTTTTAGTTCGCTATTCTCAAGGTAAACCGCGATGGTATCGCCGTCTTGGTAGTTTCCCCGGAGAATCGCTTCGGAAACAGGATCCTCGATCATATTGAGGATAGCCCGGCGCAGAGGTCTTGCGCCATAAACGGAGTCAAATCCCTTTTCTGCAAGATAAGCGTAAACACCGTCGCCGATATTCAGCTTAAGGTTGTGTAAAGCCAAACGTTTTTCCAATTCTTTGACCATCAATGTGGCGATGGCCTGAATTTCCGCTTCGGTGAGCGGACGGAAAACGATCGTTTCATCGACCCTATTGAGAAATTCCGGACGGAATACCTTTTTCAAACCGGCGATCATGTTTTCCTTCATCGATTCATAATTCTCGGCCGCTTCGTCACTGATAGAGCCAAAGCCCATGGCCCGCGCCTGTTTGATCGCATTATCGCCCACATTGGAAGTCATAATGATGATGGTGTTGCGGAAGTCCACGGTATGGCCGGTGCTGTCCGTCAACCGGCCGTCTTCTAAAACCTGTAAAAGCAGGTTAAAGACATCGGGATGGGCTTTTTCGATCTCGTCCAGAAGCACCACTGAATAGGGGCGTCGACGCACCGCTTCCGTGAGCTGTCCGCCTTCGTCGTAACCCACATAACCGGGCGGCGCGCCGACCAACCGGGAAACGGCAAATTTTTCCATATATTCGCTCATATCAATACGAATCATGGCTTCATCGCTGCCGAACATGATATTCGCCAAAGCCTTGGCCAACTCGGTCTTGCCGACGCCGGTGGGACCGAGAAAAATGAAACTGCCCACCGGCCGCTTGGCGTCCTTCAGACCGGCTCTGGCCCGGCGCACCGCCTTGGCAATACTGAGGACGGCTTCATTTTGACCGATGACCCGCTCATGAAGTAATTTTTCCAAATGGAGCAAGCGGTCGCTTTCTTCCTCATTGAGCCGGGACACGGGGATACCGGTCCAGTCGGAGAGAATGGCTGCTATTTGTTCCGCATCCACGACCGGGGTTTGGCTAATGGTTTCCTTTTGCCAGCCTTTGCGCCCGCAGTCGATTTCTTCACTCAGTTTTTTCTCTTCGTCGCGTAATTGCGCAGCTTTTTCGAATTCCTGGGCGTTAACCGCCGCATCCTTTTCCTTACGGAGGGTTTCCAATTTGCTCTCCAATTCTTTTAAATCCTGCGGCGCGGTATAGGTTTGCAGGCGGATTTTGCTGGCCGCTTCATCCATGAGATCGATGGCCTTATCGGGCAGGAAGCGATCCGGAAGATAGCGGGCGGAAAGGCGCACCGCCGCTTCCAACGCTTCGTCGGCAATTTGTACCCGGTGATGGGCTTCGTATTTATCCCGAAGACCGGATAAAATCTGAAGGGCGTCTTCTTCGGAAGGTTCGCCGACCATAACCGGCTGGAAGCGCCTTTCCAAAGCGGCGTCTTTTTCAATATATTTACGGTATTCATTGATGGTTGTGGCGCCCACGCATTGCAATTCGCCCCGGGAAAGGGCGGGTTTCAAGATATTGGCGCCGTCGATGCTCCCTTCCGCAGCGCCGGAACCGACCAAAGTATGCAATTCATCAATGAAGAGGATAATATTTTTGTTTTCCCGGATTTCATCCACCATTTTTTTCATTCGTTCTTCGAATTCGCCGCGGAATTTACTGCCTGCGACCATTGACCCCATATCCATAGTAACGACCCGTTTATCGGCGAGAATCTCCGGGACCCGGTCGTCGACGATCATCTGGGCCAGCCCTTCTACAATGGCGGTTTTTCCCACGCCGGGTTCGCCGATTAACACGGGATTATTTTTGGTGCGGCGGGAAAGAATCTGGATAACCCGGGAAATTTCTTTTTCTCGACCGATCACCGGATCGAGTTTATCTTTACTGGCCATTTCGGTGAGGTCCCGGCCAAATTTATCGATAACCGGCGTTTTACTCTTCTTTTTGCCGTCGGGAATATCGTCGTCGCCGTAGGGAACCTCGTCTCCGTCAAAATTATATTTTTCGGTATTGTCCCCCCGCCCGGACTGAAGTTGAAAAACGATCATTTGCCTGATCCGCCGTATGTCCGCATCGGCCATGTCTCGTAACCAATGGGAGGCCATGCCTTCCTCTTCCGCGGCCAGGCCCAAAAGCAAATGCTCGGTATCCACAAAATTGACCCCCGAACGCACGGCTTCTTCCACAGCTAATTGGAGAGCACGTTTGGCGCGGGGAGAAAAACCTTTAAAACTTGTTTCGTAATTCGCTTCATCGTCGATCGCATCCGCGAGAACCTCCGCGCTAAGATGCAGCTCGTCGAGAACCTTTACCGCAAGCCCATCTTCTACGCCAAATAGCCCCAAAAGCATATGCTCCGTATTGATATGGCCGCTGTGGCGTTGTTTGGCTTCCGCCTCCGCAAAGGAAAGCGCCAAGCGGGCCCGTTCGGTGAGACGTCTGCTGACTCTGTTCATTTGTTCGGGATGATTAATCCCGATGCCAAAACTACCAAACATTTTCAGTGCGCCGGTTGCCGCCGCACATTGTTCGCATAAATAATCGGTTTCCCGGACCCCGTTGTTAATACGGGTCAGTTTAACGGTTGCTTCTCTTTGTTGACATATCTGACATAACATATGCCACACCACCTTTCCAGGTTTGAGTTTTATATTACGTTTATCAGTTAAAGCCGATAACGTAAAGCGGCAAGAAGCCTTGTTAGGCAAAATCATCCCTAAGCAATAGCAGTAAAACCGCATTGATCAAATCGCCGCGCAGGGAATCGGCATTTTCCCGGTTGCCGATGATTTTATCATCAAGCATGGTTTTGATTATCATACCCTCTCTTTTGCTGAGGAATTCCTCGTCAAGCAATCGATCCACCAGTTTTTCACCGGCCTGGCGGCTGACTCTGCGCTGTCCGTCGGTTTCCAGCATCGCGGTAATATTGGGTTCGTTATCCATGGCCAGGCGAATGATCCGCACAAAACCGCCGCCACCGCGCCGGCTTTCCACCACATATCCTTGATTGGTAGAAAAACGGGTAGATAAAACATAGTTGATCTGGGACGGTACGCACATAAAAACCTCTGCAAGATCGTTGCGTTTAAGCTCCAGTATACCGTTTTCGGTTGCAGACATTAATTTTTTTAAATATGTTTCAATTTGATTGGAAAGAGTACTCATCACCTAAAACCTCTTTTCAAATGCCAAAAAGTCTACTTTGACCTTATTTGACCTTATTATAGCTCGAAGGTCAGGGAAAGTCAACACGCTTGTAAAAAAATGCCGATAATTCATCGGTATTTTGAAAATTTTTAAATTTTTCCGGCTTTATTCTTGGGTAGAGGAGAGCCGATAATTTTTTTGCATAACTTATTACGGGGGCTCTGATTCAGTATCTCATCTGTTCGCTTCTTAATAATATATCCGTGAAAACCCTTCCAACTAAATAATTTTTTATAATAAAAATGTTTTGTAAATTGCGCTTTGCCTTAAAGCAAAATATTTTCTTTTCTTGGGTGGATGAATTTGAATATAAGGGAAAAAAATAATTTCTTGTTGAAATAGGGCTAAAATGGTATGATATTTGTGATTTTCAAGACTTTAATATGATAATTCAAATACTATCGTAAGATAGAAACAAGGATTAGGTATGGTCGCCAAGTCCTCGAAAAGGAGAGATTAAGATGAGTGAAAGTTGTAATCATAATTGTGCCGAGTGCAAGACCGCTTGCGATGATAAGGAAAAGATACTGGCCGCCATGAAAATACCGCCGCGGGAAGGCAGCCATATTAAGCATGTGATTGGCGTAGTCAGCGGTAAAGGCGGGGTAGGAAAATCCGTGGTCACTTCGCTTTTGGCAATCGCCATAAACCGGCGCGGTTATCAAACCGCGATTCTTGACGCCGATGTCACCGGGCCGTCGATTCCCCAGGCATTTGGGCTCCATGATAAAGCCAAATCCGATGCCAACGGGATTCTCCCCGAGTCCAGTAAAGGCGGGATTAAGGTGATGTCTTTGAATTTACTATTGGATAATACCACCGACGCGGTGATCTGGCGCGGACCGATGATTGCCGGTACGGTTAAACAGTTTTGGACTGAGGTCAATTGGGGCGATGTTGATTATATGTTTGTGGATATGCCCCCCGGCACCGGGGACGTACCGCTGACGGTGTTCCAGTCTCTGCCTTTGGATGGGGTGGTTATCGTAACCTCGCCACAGCAATTGGTGGCGATGATCGTGGAAAAGGCGGCAAATATGGCAAAGACCATGTTTGTGCCTATCCTTGCCCTCGTGGAAAATATGAGTTATTTTATTTGTCCGAATTGCGGAGAAAAAGCCAAAATTTTTGGAGAGAGTCATTTGGACCAAATTGCCGTAAAGCATCAGATCAAGCATATCGCAAAAATCCCAATTGATCCGGCTATTGCCGCCGCCTGCGACAAGGGTAGGATTGAGGAAATTAAAGGCGTTTGGATGGACGATATTGCCGATATGCTGGAGAAAATATAAAATATTAGTTTAATATAAAATATTAAACTAAGGTAAAATTACCCGCAGCATATACTGCGGGTAATTTTTTGATAGGCCTATTTGAGATGTGCCGCGATACGTTCCAGGATCATTTCCCGCGCTACCAGATTTTTTCCCCCTTCGGGGATGATAATATCGGCATATTTTTTGGACGGTTCCACAAATTGCTCGTGCATCGGTTTAACCGTTGTTAAATATTGGCTGACCACCGAATCAAGAGTGCGACCTCTTTTTTTAACATCCCGAAGGATACGGCGGAGAATTCTGACGTCGGCGTCGGTATCCACGAATATTTTTATATCCATCAAATTGCGTAGATCCGCGTTCTCGAAGATGAGTATTCCCTCGATAATAATCACCCGGGAAGGACGGATACGGATTACTTTATCGCTGCGGGTATGCAAGGCATAATCATACACCGGGCAATCAATGGCTTGTCCTTTTTGGAGGCGTATAAGCTGCGTGATCATCAGTTCGCTTTCAAAGGCGTCGGGATGGTCAAAATTAAGTTGGCTGCGCTGTTCAAGGGGCAGATTGTCGTGGGCGCGGTAATAATTATCATGATAGATCACGCTGACGTTTTTACCAAAGCATTTGACGATTTCCGCGCTTAGCGTCGTTTTGCCGCTACCTGTGCCTCCGGCAATACCGATCGTCATCGTCTTGCCATTGCCCATAGGTCTTCCCCCTCAAAGATTTTGTTTAATTATAGCACAAACCCCTGTTTTTTTAAAACATTTACAAAATATATTAGAATTCGACTTTTTGCAAAAGGGAAAAACTGTCCCAGAAAGAATCTATTCTAGAAAGAATCTATTATTGATAGTTTTACTCCGGCCCATGCCATGGCCACCACACTCAATAAGATGTCAGGATAGGAACAAAATGGCGAAATTATATTTTAAATATGGCGCGATGGGCAGTTCAAAAACCGCCCAAGCGCTGATTACAAAATTTAATTATCAGGAAATGGGCATGAAGGTATGGCTGATTAAGCCAGCCACGGACCATAGGGACGGCAGTACGGTTATCCGTTCCCGTATCGGCCTGGAGGCCGAGGCTTCCGTTATTTTACCCGAACATGATCTCCATGAACGTTATCTGCGTTATATTAAGGAAAACACCGCGATTGATGTGATTATTGCGGATGAGGCGCAGTTTTTTACCGAAGATCAAATTGATGCGCTCCGTTATATTGTGGATGTAAAAGGGCTACCGGTGATTTGTTTTGGGTTGCGCACGGACTTTCTAACCCATCTGTTTCCGGGCAGCAGGCGTCTTTTTGAATTAGCGGATTCTATCTCGGAGATCAAGACCATTTGCCAATGCGGGGTAAAAGCGACCGTTAATGCGCGCATCGACGGAGAAGGATTTATTGTTACCCAGGGAGAGCAAGTATACCTGGGCGGGAACGAAAGTTATGTGGCTATGTGCCATAAATGTTGGCAAGAGCGGATCAATCAGGATTTGTCAGAAAAAGGGAAGAAACAGGATAAATAATACGGGTTGAATTTTTACTTATTATTTATTTTTTTCTATACATATTATTGCTTTTTATGATATAATTTTTGACGGTGAACACAATGTTTTATGTTAATCGCCTTTTGGCGTTGATATAAAAAATTATTTCGGGAGGAGAAAAAATGAAAAAACATTTATTTATACTTCTCGCACTCACACTGGTATGCACTTTCGCGGCTTGTGCTGCGGATAATACCACGGACGATCCCACCGACGATGAAACTGCGGTGGAAGGAACGACTTATGAGCTGGCTTTGATTACCGATGCAGGGACGATTGATGACAAGTCTTTTAATCAAGGCGCATGGGAAGGGTTGAAACAGTATGCTGAGGAAAATGATATTACTTATAAATACTATCAGCCTGCTGAAGTGTCCGATGCCGCATATCTGGAAACGATAGGTCTTGCGGTTGAGGGCGGCGCCAAATTGATTGTTTGCCCCGGTTATCTTTTTGAGCCCGCCATCTATGATGCGCAGTATCTCTATCCTGATACCATGTTTATTATTCTGGATGGCGAGCCACATACGGCCGATTATGCGACATATGCGATAGAACCTAATGTTAACGCCATTTATTTTGCAGAACAACAGGTCGGTTTTCTGGCCGGTTATGCCTCAGTTAAGGAAGGTTACACCAAGCTCGGCTTCATGGGCGGAATGGCTGTTCCCGCTGTGGTGCGTTATGGTTACGGTTATATCGCCGGCGCTGAATATGCCGCCGAGGAATTAGGTATTACCGGCCTTAAAATCATGTATCATTACACCGGCGATTTCAAAGCGACGCCCGAAACCCAGACTTTGGCCGGTTCCTGGTTTAATGCCGGCACCGAAATCATCTTTGGTTGCGGCGGCGCAGTTGGCAATAGCGTTATGGCTGCGGCTGAACCAGTAGGCGCCTATGTGATTGGTGTGGATGTTGACCAAAGCGGGGAATCAGATACAGTTGTTATTTCTGCCTTGAAAAATCTTACTGGAGCAATTTATAATAGTATTTCAGATTATTATAATGGGGAATTTCGCGGTGGTGTGATTGATCATCTTGATGCAACTAATGATGGGGTTGGCCTTTCTATGGATTCAAGTAAATTATCCAACTTTACTCAGGCCGACTATGATGCAATTTTTGCTATAATAGTTGCCGGTGAAGTGACTATTCCGGTGGATACCGACGCAGCTTCCGCGGCTGAATTAGCCAATGATGCAGTCTCAGTTACCGTAGTAGAATAACCGTTACACATTCATGAAAGGGGGGCTGTTTATACAGCCTCCCTTTTTTAGGGTAAGGGGTGAAACGTCCTGGATAATGAATATATTATCGAGATGTTGAACATCACAAAAGAATTTCCCGGAGTTATTGCCAACGATAATATCACCCTTAGGGTGAAACACGGCGAAATTCACGCCCTCTTAGGAGAAAACGGGGCCGGTAAATCGACTTTGATGAGCGTCTTATTCGGGCTATATCAGCCCGATTCCGGTAAGATCGAAATCCGCGGTAAAGAAGTCAAAATAAACGGTCCCCGGTATGCCAACCGTTTAGGGATCGGCATGGTTCATCAGCATTTTAAGTTGGTTCATAATTTTACCGTCATGCAAAATATTATTCTCGGTGTGGAAACGACCAAGGGCGGCTTCCTTAAAATGGCGGAGGCTCGGAAAAGGGTGATGGCCCTTTCCGAGCGTTACGGACTGGCCGTAAATCCGGACGCTTTAATATCCGAGATAACCGTCGGGATGCAGCAAAGGGTGGAAATCCTTAAAATGCTTTATCGGGATAATGAAATCCTGATTTTTGACGAACCCACCGCCGTGCTTACGCCGCAGGAGATCACGGAATTGATGTCGATCATGCGGGGGCTGGTGGCAGAGGGCAAATCGGTTGTTTTTATTACCCATAAACTCAAAGAAATCAAAGCCGTGGCTGATCGTTGTTCGGTGTTGCGCCGGGGCAAATATATCGGCGTAGTCGAGGTGGCGGATACAGATACCGCCACGATGAGCGAAATGATGGTGGGCCGTCAAATCAATTTCACCATAGACAAAAACCCGGCCCATGTCGGCGAAGAAGTGCTCCGGGTGGAAAATCTTTTTGTCAAATCGCGCCGCCAGGGCAATAGTAAAGATGTCGTGAGCAATGTCAGTTTCACGGTGCATAAAGGCGAGATCGTCTGTATCGCCGGTATTGAAGGCAACGGACAAAGCGAGCTGGTATACGCTTTAACCGGCCTGTTGCCTGCTGATCGTGGTCAAATTATTCTCAACGGGATTGACGTGACTAAAAACAGTATTCGCTGGCGTAATACCCACGGTTTGTCCCATATCCCGGAAGATAGGCATAAGCACGGCTTAATACTAGATTATAATCTTGCGGAAAACTTGGTGCTGCAAAGCTATTTTACTTCGGATTTTCAAAGTTACGGTTTTCTTAAAAAAGATAAAATATATGATTATGCGGAACATCTCATTGATAAATTTGATATCCGTATCGGCGAAGGAGCAAAAACTCCCGCTCGGGCCATGTCCGGAGGCAATCAGCAAAAAGCCATCGTCGCCAGGGAAATCGAACGGGGCTCCGATCTTTTGATTGCAGTCCAGCCCACCCGCGGCCTGGATGTGGGGGCGATTGAGTTTATTCACAAACAATTGCTCGCACAACGCGACAAAGGTAAAGCGGTTTTACTGATTTCCCTTGAGTTGGACGAAGTCATCGATTTGGCGGATCTGATTCTGGTCATTTTTGAAGGGAAGATCATCGCTGATTTGGATGATAATTTTGTCGGCGATATCCGTACGGAGCTCGGCCTATATATGAGCGGGTCCAAGAGAAAGGCGGTGAACGCCTGATGAAGCCTAAAAAAAGACGATTTGGCGCCTTTACCCTCAATCTCTCTTTTTTATCCGCATTGATGGCTGTTGTTGTCGGGTTGCTTTTCGGTTTTATCATCTTGCTTGTATCCAATCCCGAGCAGGCGCTGTCCGGATTCGCGGCCATTTGTTTATCGCCCATTACCGGCGGCATGAAACAAATCGGCCAGGTTTTATATTATGCCACGCCTTTGATTATGACCGGCCTTTCCGTAGGGTTTGCATTTAAAACCGGCCTGTTTAATATCGGGGCCTCGGGGCAATTTACCTTCGGTGCATACGGGGCGATTCTGGTCGGCGTCTACGGCGGCGCTTTAGGCGGCCTACATTGGCTGGTTTGTCTGATCGCTGCAATCCTTTTCGGGGCGCTTTGGGCCCTTATCCCGGGCATATTGAAAGCCTACGCCAATGTGCACGAGGTCATATCCTCGATTATGATGAATTATATCGGTATGTATCTGGTTAATTTTCTTATTGTAAAGACTTGTTTTAATTCATTAAAAAACCAATCTCTGGCAGTTTTGTCCACTGCCGTTATTCCTAAAATGGGCATGGACAAACTCTTTCCCGGTTCTTATGTGAACGGCGGATTTCTGATTGCGCTAGCCGCTTCGATCATTCTCTTTATTATTCTTAATAAGACCGCTTTTGGTTACGAACTGAAAGCGGTGGGCTTAAACCGGGAGGCGAGCCGCTACGCCGGGATTAATGAAAAATATAGTATCATCATGAGTATGGTAATCGCGGGCGCGCTTTCCGGTTTGGGCGGCGGCCTGCTTTATCTTGCCGGGACAGGCAAACAACTGTATGTCATCGATGAATTGGCTATGGAGGGGTTTAACGGTATATCAGTGGCCTTGCTGGGCCTGTCCCATCCGCTCGGCGTATTGGCAGCGGGAATTTTTATCGGTTATATTATGGTCGGCGGTTTTAATATGCAGCTTTACGATTTTGTCCCTGAAGTTGTGGATATAATTACCGCCGCGATTATCTATTTTGCCGCCTTTGCCCTGATTTTCAAAGGGATTATCAATAACCGGCGCTTCCATCGACTTAATTTAGCGATGGAGGAGACGACCAAGGATATGCCCGAAACGCATAATAATATACCGCCGCCGGATAACGGGCCGCCAAATCCCCAAAAGATGACGGCGACTCCCGCGCCCGAGGATAAACAGAATGATATCTCTTCGGGGAAAGGGGGAGATGATCGGTGAATCCGCTCTTTTATATATTTCAGCAAACGATGTTTTTTGCCATCCCTCTCCTGATTGTCGCGCTTGGCGGCATGTTTTCCGAACGATCGGGTATCGTTAATATCGCCTTGGACGGGATTATGATCTTCGGCGCTTTTTGTTCTATTCTTTTTATCAATATGACTCAGGATTTTCTGTCCGGGCAATTGCTTTTGATTTTAGCGATTTTGGTGGCTGGCGGCTCCGGTGTTTTAATCTCCCTGCTTCATGCCTACGCTTCTATTAACGCCAAAGCCGATCAGGTCATCTCCGGTACGGCGATTAATATGTTGGCGCCTGCTTTCGCCATTTATGTGGCGCGGATGATCCAGGGCGTACAGCAGATTGGTTTTACCAATACTTTCCGTATCCCCAAGGTTCCGCTTTTAGGCGATATTCCCGTCATCGGTCCCATGTTTTTCCAGGGCGCTTATATCACCACATATTTGGGACTGGCCATTTTAGTGATTTCCGTGATTGTTCTTTATAAAACCCGTTTCGGCTTGCGGCTGCGTGCTTGTGGCGAACACCCCCATGCGGCGGATTCGGTTGGCATCAATGTTTACCGGATGCGTTATATCGGCGTGATGATTTCCGGATTTCTGGGCGGATTAGGCGGTTTAGTTTTCGTTATTCCTACCTCTACCGAGTTCAACGCCACGGTGGCCGGCTACGGCTTCCTCGCTTTGGCGGTTTTGATCTTTGGTAATTGGAAACCATGGCCGATCTTAGGCGCAGCCTTCTTCTTCGTCTTGATGAAAGCGGTTTCTTCCGCTTATTCAGGTGTGCCCTTTTTATATGATCTGGGGATTCCCAACGCGGTGTATAAAATGATTCCTTATGTCGCTACCATGATCGTACTGGCGTTCACCAGTAAGAATTCTCAGGCGCCCAAAGCGGAAGGTATACCCTATGATAAGGGCGGAAGATAATTTAAGAGGGTTCCTTCGGGAACCCTCTTAATCATTAATAAAAAGCAGGGTTAAGTATTGTTTAGCGACGCAAAAGATATATCAAAATATTGGCTTAATGAAAGCACCAGATTTTGGGCAATTCGTTCAATATTACTGGTGATCCATTCCGCATCGTCTGTATTATCGTGATAACCCAATTCAACGAATACCGCCGGAGCGCGGGTGGTATTCAATTCGTAGATCTGAGTCGTCGGGACGGTTTCCACCAGATCCGGATAGGGATAGATGAGTTTTAAATTTTTTGCGATGATTTCCGCGACGCGCTTTCCTTTGGCGCTGCCAGTAAAATAATAAACGTCAATGCCCTGTAGCTGCCCGGAGAGATTTTCCGGCGCGGTATTGCTGTGAATAGCCAGGTGAAGGTCATAGTTTCCCGAATTGGAAGCATTCACAGAGCCGCAGACCCGTAGTTCCGGGTTGTTGCGGGCGAATTGAATTCCGGCACACCGCAAATAAGGCGCTATGGCGTCGGCAATCAGATTGGTATAGTATTCTTCGTTACCGCCGCCGATATATGGATTATACTCCTGGGTTGAGGGGCTTATAAAGATCGTTGGCATACCCCTGACCTCTTTCCTTTTTTCCCATCTATATGCGCTGCGAATCTAAAGTATGTTTGCCAAGAGAGGGAATGAAGGTTGAATGGCGAACTTTAAACAGGTTAAACATACTAATTTTGCGAGGGAACATGGAAATACTTGAAGGTTTGAATCCGGAGCAAGCAGCGGCGGTCGGAACAGATGCCAAACATATCCTGGTGGTCGCAGGCGCAGGCAGCGGTAAAACAAAAGTTTTGGTTCGGCGTTTGGCCTGGCTGATCGAGGAAAAACAAATTAACCCCTATCATATTATGGCCGTAACCTTTACCAATAAGGCAGCCAATGAGATGAAAGAGCGGGTAGAGACTTTAATCGGGATCAACACCCGTTGGATGTGGATCGGCACCTTTCATTCGCTTTGTAGCCGCCTGCTACGCCTGGAAGCGGAAAATTTTGCTATCTCAAAAGATTTTGTCATCTACGATGATGCGGACAGCCGCGCTTTGATAAAAAGAGCTTTGGCTGATTTGGGGTTGGGGAATAAGGAAAAAGAGTATCATCCCGCCGCTGTTTTGGCACAGATTAGCATGTCTAAAAACAGGCTAATGGGCCCAGCGGATTTTATCGCATCGGCGTCCGACGAATGGACACGGGATATCGGGCGCATATATGAACATTATCAGTCGATGCTTCGGGAGGCCAGAGCTTTCGATTTCGACGATTTGCTGACCCGGACCGTGTGGTTGCTGCAAAAAAACCCGGAAGTTTTGGCGCGATACCAGGAGCGTTTTTCCCATCTTCTCGTAGACGAGTATCAGGATACCAATCATTGCCAATATCGGCTGATTCAGTTGTTGGCAGGGGATAGCGGACATATTTTTGCCGTAGGTGATCCGGATCAATCCATATACAAATGGCGTGGCGCCGATATCGCAAATATCCTCGATTTTCCGCGGGATTATCCGGATTGTGCGGAACTTCAGTTGACCCGGAACTATCGTTCAACCCAGAATATTCTCGACGCCGCCAATGCGGTGATTGCCAATAACTGCGCTAGAAAAAGCAAAGATCTTTTTACCGACAGCGTCGGCGGCGAAAAATTAAGCTATTTTCTGGCCGGAGACGATCGCGAAGAGGCGTATTACGTTATCAGGACGATCGCCGACCTCCTGAGCGAAGGATATGCGCTCAGCGATTGCGCCATTTTGTTCCGCACCCATGGACAAAGCCGTCTTTTTGAGGATGAATGCATCCGTTTTAACATAAACTACCGGGTATACGGGGGAATTAAATTCTACGAACGTAAGGAAGTCAAGGATTCTTTGGCTTATTTACGTCTTTTGGTGAATCCTTACGATACCGAAGCCCTACGCCGTATTTACAACGAACCGAGAAGAGGGATCGGCAAAGCCACCTGGGATAAGCTCGGTGATCTTGCCCAAAAAAGGAATATGCCAGTTTGGGAGATGCTTGCCCATATTGCGGATGATACAGACTTTAACACCGCAGCGAAAAAAAAATTAACCGACCTGCATAACATGCTTGAGTGTCTAGGCGATTTTGCCGCGGCTCATGAATCCGTTGCGGAGATTATCAGTGAGGTATGGCGGGTTACCGGCTATCATGAGATGATTGCCGCAGATCCCCAAAAGGTAGATAAAAGCGAGATCTTAGAACAGTTCTTCGATACGGCTGCCGAGTTCGATCGGTATTTTTGCGAAAATGCCGCGCTAATGCCCGAGGCGGAAACAGAACGTCCGCTAGTTGCCTATCTAAACCAATTGGCCTTAGCGACAGACATGGACGCCACGGAAGAAAGCAGCAATTATTTGACCCTGATGACGCTCCATTCTGCAAAGGGACTGGAATTTCCCGTTATCTTTTTAGTCGGGATGGAAGAGGGGGTGTTTCCCCATAAGCGGGTCATCTTTAGCTTCGATGATGCGGAAATGGAAGAGGAGCGAAGGCTCTGTTATGTGGGGATAACCCGCGCTAAAGAAAGGCTGTATTTAACCGCAGCTTTGCGCCGCCAGCTTTGGGGACGATATGAAAACAATAAAATCTCCCGCTTTATCAATGAGATTCCTGAAGGGCTGCTCCAAAAACACGGTGTGCTTGCCGAAGAAAAGGCTGCCTTTACGCCGAACCCAACAAAAAGAACCGCGGCCAATACCAGTCTTTTTACCAACAGGAAAAGCGTGGAACCGCCGCCAAAAAGAAGCGAGTTGATTATTTTAGGCGACAAGGTCCGTCATGCTAAATTCGGCGACGGCGTGGTGATGTCGGTAGCGGGCAGCGGAGCTGATATGATACTGGAAGTGGCTTTTAATCATATTGGTATGAAAAAACTGATATGGAAATATGCCCCCGTGAAAAAAATAGATTAGAGGTAATCTCCGGAGGATTATGAACGAAGTCCAAGCTAAAAAGCAAATAGAGAGCCTGCGCAATGAGATAGCCGCCCATAATACCGCCTATTATCTTGAGGATGCGCCGCAAATCAGCGATTTTGAATACGATATGCTGATGAAGGAATTGCGCGACTTGGAGGAGGATTTTCCCCAATTTACCGACGTTGATTCTCCCAGCCAAAAGGTTGGCGGCGAAGTGCAAAAAAGCTTTACGCCTATACGCCATCCCCGGCCTCTGCTTTCTTTGGAAAACGCTTTTAACGTCGAAGATATTGGTGCTTTTATTAGCCGGCTTGCTAAAGCCGGGATAAAAAACCCTTTGTTTTTGGTCGAGCCGAAGATGGACGGGCTCACCCTTAGCGTGACATATAGGGGCGGCAGTTTTTTTGCGGCCGCGACCCGTGGCGATGGTGTGACGGGTGAAAATGTCACCGCTAATGCCAAAGTGATGCGGGCCATCCCCCGAAAATTGCAAAAGGAATTGCCTTATCTTACCGTCCGCGGCGAAGTATATATGCCCAAGGCCGCCTTTGCCGAACTGAATGCGGTCAGAGAAGAAAACGGCGAAGCCCTTTTCGCCAACCCTCGGAATGCGGCGGCCGGAAGCCTGCGCCAACTCGACCCTAATGTCACTGCGGCGCGGCGGCTGGAAATATTTTTTTATGACGTCATCGACGTCCAAGGAATAGAAATCAGCAGCCAAAGCCGGATGCTGAAAGATCTTAGCGCGTTGGGTTTGCCGGTAAATCCGGAACAAAGGATATGCCATAATTTAGAAGATATCGGCGCGTATATAGTGGAAATGACCGAAAAAAGGCATCGGCTGGCTTATGAGATCGACGGCCTGGTGATCAAATTGGATGATATAGCCGTGCGGGAGACCCTGGGTGCCACGGGAAAATTTCCCCGCTGGGCCATTGCCTATAAGTTTCCTCCGGAGCAAGCGCAGACCGTTGTCGAAGATATTATTGTCGGGGTAGGGCGGACCGGGGCCATGACTCCCGCGGCGGTACTGCAACCGGTTTTCCTCGCCGGCAGTAAGATCCGCCGCGCGACCCTTCACAACGAGGATAATATCAGGGACAAAGATATCCGCATCGGCGATACGGTGTTGATTCAAAAAGCGGGCGATGTGATTCCCGAAGTGGTGCGGGTTTTAAGTGATAAACGCAGCGGTACGGAAAAGGAATTTGCGATGCCGCGCTTTTGTCCCGAGTGCGGTAGCCCCGGCGTCCGTCTGCCCGGAGAGGCCGTCCGTCGCTGTATCAATATCGATTGCCCGGCCCGGATATATGAATCGATTATCCATTTTGCCTCAAAAAAGGGGATGGATATTGAAGGATTGGGCCCCGGGGTGATCCGGCGTTTGCTTGACGAAGGATTGATTCACGATATTATAGATATTTATCATCTGGACAAAGAGAAAGTGGCGGCGCTACCGGGATTTGGCCTTTTGTCTGCCGATAATCTTTTTCGAGCGGTGGAAAAAAGTAAAACGCGTCCCTTAAAAAATTTGCTTTTTGCTTTGGGGATTCGCCATGTTGGCGAACAAGGCGCGAAAATTTTAGCCAACACCTTTGCCCATATGGACGATTTGATTGCCACAGATCAAGAAACCTTAACCGCAATTCCGGAAATCGGCGGAATTATGGCCCAAAGCATCGTCAATTTCTTCGGCGAAGAAAACAATCTCGCCCTGATCCGCAGTTTAGCGGAGGCGGGCATCAATATGGCGGGAGAAACGCAAATTAGCGGACAAACGGGGCCTTTTTGGGGACTGACTTTCGTGATCAGCGGCACCCTTCCCGGCCTGGGTAGAGAAGAGGTAAAGGCGCTTATCGAAATTAACGGGGGGAAAACCAGTTCTTCGGTAAGCCGTAAAACCGATTATTTATTGTTAGGGGAAAACCCTGGCAGCAAGCTGGATAAAGCCCGGGAGTTGCAGGTAAAAACTTTGGATTTGAGCGGGTTTTTATTGCTGCTGGAAGGGGAGGGCGCTCATGCATGAAATGTCCCTGATGGAGAACCTTTTACAAAGAGGGCAATCTTTTCTGGCGCCTTATAAAGTGGAAAAGGTGAATTATTTAACCGTGCGGGCGGGTGTTTTAGCCAATATTATGCCGGATGCGTTTGCCTTTGCTTTTGAAGCCTTGAGCGCGGATACGCTATTTGCCGGAGCCGATCTGATCGTGGAGAAACTGCCTATCAGGGCGCGCTGCCCCGCTTGCGGTAAAATTTTCACCAGCGAAACGCTACCGCTGATCTGCCCGGGATGCGACAATACGTCGGTGGAAATCGTCGACGGTAGCGAGGTCTATCTGGCCAGTATCGACTTTGAAGAAGAAGGGGAAAGCGATGAAGATTGACGTCAACGCCAATATTATGGATATCAATAACGCCTATGCCGGAGAAAACCGGAGTTTGCTGACGGATAAAGGTATTTTGACCATCAATATTATGGGTTCCCCGGGCGCCGGTAAAACTACGCTTCTAGAAAGGCTGTTAGCGCTTTTGCAAAAAGAGATGAAGGTCGCGGTCATCGAAGGCGATTTGGCTACGGCGAAAGACGCGGAGCGTATCGCTATCTGCGGCGCGGAAGTGATTCAGATCAATACCGACGGCGG
>Ga0351841_1048_pt1 | contig 17880 bp, 14 predicted proteins | sample BONcelHFGM3001E6_FD_206884 | JGI IMG/M metagenome (GOLD analysis project Ga0351841, IMG submission 206884) | Enriched cells from coal bed in the Powder River Basin, Montana, United States - BONCAT cells FGM rep1 HSBNCT.FGM.300.1.E6 ...
TTTAAACCATACAGTTGCGAAATGTAGTGCATAGTTTCACCTGCTTCAACCCGGTGAGTCAGCATACCTTTTCGGCCCGCTTTCCGGTGTTTGGCTTCAATATAAACGATTTCATTTTTTAAAGGCCTGTAACCTTCGGATTGATCGTTGAAATTATATAATTCCCAGGTTTTTATCCCAAACTCCTGTGCCAAAATCTCGTAAGTATCTCCCTCATTTGCCACAACGGTTTTTAAACCATTGCGCATTGTGATTTGATGCGATTGGTAGGGATTGATTACTAAATTGTTTAAAACCTCTTTTTTACGTGGTTTTGTGTGTTTTAATGTAGCCAGTTGTTCGTTTGTCATTTTATAGTCGAGCCGGTATAACTGGTATTCTTCAATTATTTTTAATAAACGGTTGGCATAGTCGGGTGCACTGGCATAACCGGCTTTTTTTAATCCGTGTGCCCAACCTACATAGTCGTCAGGTGGAAGTTGGAAAAGTGAAAAATAACGCGGATTATCCATTAGAAAATTGGAATGGTCGATAAACGACTCTTCCACTGAATTGTATTTTCTAAAACATTCATTTTTCTCATCGTCATCATGTCTCACTGTTTTGCCGGTCCAGGTCGATTTGCATTTTATACCGAAATGGTTGTTTGATTTAAGGCTTAAAATACTGTTGCCGTTTCCCGATTCAAGACAAGCCTGCGCCATTGTAATACTTGCGGGGATGCCGCTGCGGTTCATCTCTTCGATAGCCAGAAGTTGGTATCGATCAATATATTCCTCGCGCGAAATTTGTGCGAATGCTGCAGAAATGGTTGAAATAAAAATAATTGTAAAAAGATAATACTTCATGTTAAAATTGTTTTTCCTAAAATCCTCAAAAATATAGTGTTCATAGCACTTCCTTAAGTGTTGCTGATTTTTTTATAAACAAACTAATGTGAATTTCATTGTGCAGAAACCTGTTTTTTTGAAATATAAATTACTAAGGGAACAATTGAATTACCAGAATTCAGAAAATTTATAAGAGCAAAAACTTCGATTTAATAAACAATTTGGATTTGAATATTGTGTATTTTCTGTCATCTTCAATAAAAGTGTAAATTTGGCAAAAACAAACGATGATGCATAAAAGGACTTATCAGATTTTTGCAGATGAATATGAAAACCTGGCTGATTTAATGGAAGTTGATCGGCAATTGATTTTAAAAGCGCGAGAGGCTTCGGAAAATGCTTATGCACCTTATTCTAAATTTTTAGTTGGCGCAGCGGTTTTGCTGGCAAATGGCGAAATAATAAAAGGGAATAACCAGGAAAATGCCGATTTTACTGATGGTTTATGTGCTGAAAGGGTAGCATTATTTTATGCACATGCTACTTACCCAAATATTGCAGTTGAAGCACTGGCTGTTACTGCAAAAAACAGTAACGGATTAATTGCCGGTCCGGCTCAGCCATGTGGTTCCTGCCGTCAGGTTTTGGTAGAAACCGAATCGCGATATAAGCAGCCAATCAGGTTGATATTGGATGGAGCTGTAAAAATTATGGTGCTTAATGGCGCTGACAATCTGCTGCCATTTGCATTTAAACCGGGTTCACTGGGCTAAATTTGTTACCGCGGAACAATTTCATAAATTCATTCCAAACCACGTCATCAGGAGGATCTGCAACAATTGTGATCATTTCATTTTTAACGGGGTGCATTAAATCAATCCGGCGGGCATGCAAATGAATGCTTTTATCGGCGTTTGGACGTGGAAATCCGTATTTGATATCACCTTTAATATATAATTTAAGTTGGCGCAATTGTACCCTTATTTGATGATGGCGGCCTGTATGCAGTTCAATTTCAAGCAGATGGTAATTGTCGATGCTGGCAACATGCCGGTAGGTTAAGCTTGCCAGTTTTGAGCCGGGTCTTTTTTCAGTATATGCATAACTCCGATTTTTTTCCTGGTTTTTAACAAGATAGTGGGTAAGTGTTTCTGTGTGTTTTTCAGGCCGTTTGTCAACAACAGCCCAATAGGTTTTTTTTACTTCATCGCGGGTTTGAAACAGTTTGTTTAAGCGGGGAAGCACCTTTCCTGTTTTTGCCAATACCAAAACACCGGTTGTTGGCCTGTCGAGGCGGTGCGGCAAACCTAAAAACACATTTCCCGGTTTGTCGTATTTTTCTTTTAGGTACTGTTTTACAATGTCCAGAATTGTTTCGTCGCCCGTTTTGTCACTTTGAACAACCTCGCCACCGGCTTTGTTAACAGCAATAATATGATTGTCTTCGTAAATTACCTGCACTTCAAACTTGATTCTTGATTCCGGTTAATGGATTTTAAATACTTTAAACTTTAAACTCTGAACTTTGAACTAATATTGTTCAGTTTCATTAGGGAAATCTCCCGATTTAACATCGATAATATAATTTCCAACCGCATTTTTTATTTCATCAGCTAAATTATGGTAGCGGCGTAAAAACCTTGGCGAAAATTCTTGAGTAATCCCCAGTAAATCGTGAATTACAAGCACTTGTCCGTCAACTCCGCCACCAGCGCCAATTCCAATAACAGGAATGCTTAATGATTTGGCAACTTCTTCACCCAATTTTGCAGGAATTTTCTCAAGTACAACGCCAAAGCAGCCTGCATCTTCGAGTAATTGCGCATCACTTTTTAATTTCTTCGCTTCAGCTTCTTCTTTTGCCCGAACTGAATATGTGCCGAACTTATTTATTGATTGTGGCATCAAGCCTAAATGCCCCATAACCGGAATTCCTGCTGATAAAATACGGTGTACGGATTCAATTACTTCTTTGCCGCCTTCCAATTTCACAGCATCAGCAGCTGTTTCTTTCATGATCCGAATTGCCGAACTCAAAGCTTTTTTTGAGTTTCCCTGATAAGTGCCAAACGGGAGATCTACAACTACCAGCGCGCGTTGAACTGCATTTACTACCGAACGGCCATGGTAAATCATTTGATCTAAAGTAATTGGCAAAGTAGTTTGGTTACCCGCAATTACATTTGAAGCAGAATCGCCAACCAAAATCACATCAACACCTGCTTCGTCAACCAATTTTGCCATGCTGAAATCATATGAAGTGAGCATTGATATTTTTTCGCCCCGCTGTTTCATTTCAAACAAGCGGTGTGTTGTAACTTTTCGAATTTCGCTGTGAACCGACATTCCAATATGTTTTTAATTTTGAGCCACAAAGCTAAGCAAAGGTTTTAATCCGCCCAAACTTGGTTCGGCATTAATGAATATTAACAGACAGCGTAATTTTGTTTTATTTTGTTTGTTTACTTTAGGAAATAAAAAATGATTACTAATCAAATGAAAAAATATATTGTTGTTGCGACTTTTAGCCTTTTTGTTTTTCTTTTGCTGGGTATTGCACAACCTGCTGACGCCCAGTTTTACTTTAAAAATGCTGAGATTTACGATTTTCAGAAACATGAATTTAACCAGGGCCTGCATTTCAATTTCAATACTGAACGTGAAGAAACGCGAACCGAATTTTGGCGCGAGTATAATAGGTTAAACAGCGGAGTGGTAAAATTTCAGATCAGCAACCACTTTTGGAATTTCATGGATTACAAGCAGGAAAAAATTGAATTCAATGTTGAAATTGGTCCACTTTGGGGAAACGGTAACTGGATTGACAGTTCATCGGTTGCAAATATTGAAGCCGATCATAAAATTTTCGGAGTTAGGTCAAATGCTTCTGCAAGCTACTCAAGCCGGTTTTATTACAACAATAAAAATTATACACTCGTACAGGTAAAAGGCTGGGGGAGATATGATTTATACAATCAAAATTCAAAAGGTATTTCCACTGATTCAAACATGGTGAAAACTGAATTTGATGAAGAGACAACAGAAAATAAATTCAGATATGGAATTGAAGCACGCGCCGGCTGGGGAATAGGCAGGTTTAAACCGATGAATAATTTTATGATTGCCGATTACTTACTGAAAAAATATTACAGCCATCGCGGTTTTTCGCAAGATGAAATTTTAAAATTTGGCAACGAGATTGGCAGAATTAAAAGTCAGCGAAATATATCAACCGGGCATAAAACTGAGGTTGAAACTGCACAAATGCAGGATTTTTTGAACCAGAAAATGTTTTTAATTCCTGTAAACAGTTTGGAAGAAGAGTGGAAAGCCGGCGAATTTTTACCTCGATTTAATGGCAACAGGGTTGAGTTTGGACCGTTTTTTAAATACTTCAACCGCGAACCCGATTTTATTTATGGCGGCTATTTTTTATTCGAACATGCCAAATATCGCAGTGTGAAATGGAACCGGAATTTTAGTGCCGGGGTAAATTACAATGCCTACAAAAATCAAGACTGGATTTTGGGCGAAGTTAGTTTAGGCTGGTCATATTTTATAAAACTCAAAAGTCAGATTGATTTTGGCGTGAAATATATTCCCGGAATTGCCCTAAACGATTCGGGCGAAACAGGTTCGTTAAACCATGGTTTTATTCCATATTTTGGTTATTTCACACAAGTTGATTCAAAAAACCGGATTGACGTAAAACTTGCCTATCGTTTGTCGGAAGATGAAAACCTGATGCTTTCAGGCCCTGAAATTTCGGTTGCGGTTTATCGGAGCAGGTATTAGCAGATATTGTGACTTGAGTATCAGGAATCAAGATTAAAACAAAAAAAGGATTAAGAATACCGAAACCCTAACAACAAGTTAAATAGTTTTGATAATTAAGCGTCTAAACAAGATCAACCAGTATTTCGCAGAAATCCAATAAATCCTGCAAATGATTTTCAACAATATTTTGAATAACTTCAATATTTACAGAACTGTAATCATGTACAGCAATATTCCTAAAACCTGCCATTGCCTGCATAGTTTTACTTAAATCGGCAGGGATGATACCTTCTTTTTCTAATTTCAAAAAGGTGTCACGATTACTTTGCGGCAATCCAAGTGATTTTAGTTTGACAATCCTGTTCCCCATGTCAATAGATAACTGACAGGCTCTTTCAATATTCAAAATAACAGAATCTTGTTTTGTGTAATTTGTCGCAAAATCATCCTGATAATCTTCTCTGACTCGTTTTATACAACGTTCGATAGAATTTTTCTTATTGAGAAGAATCTCGTCCATATTTTTCTTTGTATTCTTTTAAAATATCAGCTCTTGACTCATTTAAACCGGCATACATTGAATAGGTTGTCATTTCAAAATAATCAACCTGATATGTATCGGCAGAATAAATTAATTTGCCTTTTTCAACCACTTCCGCGCGCAAAACTATTGTTGCATCTTTCAAATCAACCAAATCAACATCATTATCTAAAATAGAAGCCAACTCTTCCTGTATCTTCCATTTTTGAACCGCTGTAATTTTTTCGAAAGACAAAAAAGCAATGTCAATATCGCTGTTTTTTGTTGCAGAATTATCTGCGTAACTGCCAAAAATGTATATTCCAAGCAATTTAGGTATTCTGGATTTTAGGAGTTCAATTATTTGTATTTCAGTGTTTTCTTTCAATTATATTCGATTAAAATACAAATGTACACAGTTTGAACGGTTTAAACCCGCAGGAATATTTTTTTCTTGTACATGTAATAAAGAATCAACCAAACCAGCAAAATATTTCCGGCAACAAGGATAACTTCAGAAATATTGCCTGCAATTTCAGTCCAGCCAAATATTAATTTGGTGATTTTCTCAGTGTCAAAAAACCTGCGAAAAAGATAGATGAATATTGAATTCATTCCGATAACGCGGAAAAAGAAGGACCACTTTTGCCAACCTTTCACATCGATTATCCAATAAAACAAAGTAATCAGCAAAAAACCAATTCCACCTGTTAGCAAATTAAAACTTCCTGTCCAGCATGCTTTAATTAATGGGTAAAAAGTGCTAAGCAACAACGCAGTAACAATTAATGAAACTCCTGTAATCGAAAGTGTTTTGATTTTTTGCATTTCCCGGGTTTTTTTGTCGCGTAAAATATGCCCGGCAACCGAACCTAATAAAGTAACAGTAACTGCTGAAATTATGCAAAGCAAACCTTCCGGGTCAAATACCTTTCCATGCAATCTTCCCGGTAAAAGCATCCTGTCAAAGTAGCCGTTAATACAACCTTCGGGAGTTAAAACACCGGCGCCAATTCCTGGAACGGGAACAAGCAACTGAAGAATTCCGATTGAAACCAAAATCCCGCCAAGCCAGTAAAGTCGCTGCTTAAACGATTTTGTATAAATCACTATCAATGCAGCAAACATATATGCAAGCCCAATTTGTCCCAAAACGCTGGCTAATCTTGGGTTTTCAAAACCATTTGAAAATACACCGTTATAAATCCATCCCAACAAAACAAGAATGAGACCACGGCTTATTGCTTTTTTTGCAAGTGAAGATTTTGGCACCTTTTTTTCGAGTTTCGATACAATTGCAAACGGAATTGCTACACCACTGATAAACATGAAAAGCGGAAAAATAAGGTCATAAAATTGAAAACCATTCCATGGCACATGTTCCATCTGTTCAACAACCGGATCAAGCCATGCTGCGCCTGTATATTTTGCAATTACTGTTAAAAGATAGCTTCCTCCTGTAATCCAGAACATATCAAAACCGCGTAAAGCATCCAATGAATGTAACCGTTTTTCAGGATCGGAGTGTAATGATTTTGTTGTCATAATTTATATTAGTTATTGAAATCCGAATGTAACAAAGTTTTTAGAAAGATAAGTTTGCATTATTTGGTTTTATTTAATCATATTTTGATAATCGTTAATTCACTGATAAATTGTGTTTCTTAACATAAAAATTCAACATTACATTTGTTCAGTTCGGTACTATATTTGTAAAATGAACACTCAAATTAATTAAAATCAAAACAGCCATGAAACACTTGTCACTCCTTTTCTGCTTATTGCTTGCAGGTTTATTTTCCTTTTCACAAGTTGAGAATTATGATTTATCGAAATACAAATTGCCGGATATAAAAAGGCAACAAATGGATTTTGATTTTCAATCAGGCGGGCAGAGTTCTTCGTCTAAATATTTTTCGTATTATCCAAATTACAGTGACACGATAAAAGATGTTAATAATCGATTTACAGGGAATTATAATTTGGGTTATTTATTCTATCGAAATTCCAAAAATATTCAATCCTCAATATCTGCCAGAACATACGGATATTATAATAAAACGAAACAAGATAACATTAATTATTCTTCGCAGGATAACTACACTTTTCAAAATAACGTATCGTTAAATTACGATTTGAAATATTTCTTAACACCAACTAATTGGTTTATTGCAACAGCTCCTTATTATGCATTTAGTTTTTATAATTACAAGGAACATGAGTCAGATTTAGAATATAAAAGCTTATATAACAGTGTGAAGATTTCAATTGGAGGAGGCAAAGGGCGTATTGAGCAGGTTCAGGATTTCCGTCATGCAATTTTACTTATTGAGGAACTTGACAAACGTGGCGTATCAACGCGAAACATTTCTGAAGCTGAAATGATTGAACTCTCAACACTGATTTCACAATTAAAAAACAAACGGTTTTTCGATTCCCGAAAACAGAAAGTAGTAGAGTTGGTTGCGTTAGATTCATTTTTTGTGGATAAAGGAATTATTGACAATAAAAGCATTCAATATTTTACAGGTTTGGAAGATATTTGGACATACGGCGGATTGCAGATAAGAGAAAGCGGCAAACAAGTTTTGTTTTCAATTGCGCCAGGCTACAGTTTCGACAAAAATTTGGAAGACGACGAAAATAACATTAACGAGAACATGTTAATGAATTACAACCTTTCTTTCGTTTCGAAAAACCCAATCACAATAAAATGGCAAGGTAATTATGGATGTGGCCTCAACCACGAATATCTAAAGAGACTTCAGCAACAAAACAGTAGTTTGGGAGAAAAAAATTATGAATCAATTGCGTTTATTGACGGCGAGGTTAGTTATTACCCAAATACAAGAACCGACTTTTCATTAATAAGCAAAGTCTCCTTGTCAAATATAGGTGATGAAAAAATTTTGGAAAAAGAAAAATATGGAGCCCACTTGCAAATATCCACAACAGGTTATTATTATATTTCTGAAAAACTCAGAGCAGGATATTCTTTGTCCTTCTATACAAGTAAATACGGTATATTTAACATTGAATTGGATAATACTTATTACAAAACTCTTTATTACTCATTTAATTTGAATTACGCCATTTTCTGATTTCAAATCATTCTTAATCTATCTCAAATTCCTGCCTTTTTGTCACCGGATTTGACAACTATTTCCTGATTATTTCTAATTCCAGTGTCATATTTACGTCAGATTCATAAAAAATAGTGGTGGCACAGTCATTGCTATTTCACAACCGTTAAATTTTGAAACAATTAATATAATATAAACATATCATGGGAAAAATAATTGGAATTGATTTAGGAACCACAAACTCTTGTGTTTCGGTTATGGAAGGCAACGAACCGGTTGTAATTCCTAACAGCGAAGGTAAACGTACAACACCTTCAATTGTGGCATTTATTGATAATGGCGAACGTAAAATTGGTGATCCTGCCAAACGTCAGGCCATTACAAATCCAACAAAAACAGTGTTTTCTATAAAAAGATTTATGGGGGAAACTTTTGACAAGGTTACAAAAGAAGTTGCACGGGTGCCGTATAAAGTAGTAAAAGGTGATAACAATACGCCACGCGTTCAGATCGACGACAGAAAATATTCACCTCAGGAAATTTCGGCAATGGTTCTTCAAAAAATGAAGAAAACCGCCGAAGATTATTTGGGACAGGAAGTAACTGAGGCAGTAATAACAGTACCGGCATATTTTAGCGATTCACAACGTCAGGCAACCAAGGAAGCCGGCGAAATTGCAGGTTTGAAAGTGCGCAGGATTATAAACGAACCAACAGCGGCTGCCCTTGCTTATGGTTTGGATAAAATGCACAAAGACATGAAAATCGCAGTATTTGACCTTGGTGGCGGTACTTTCGATATTTCAATCCTTGAACTTGGCGATGGTGTTTTCGAAGTAAAATCAACCGATGGCGATACTCACCTTGGCGGTGATGATTTCGACCAGGTAATTATTGACTGGCTGGCTGATGAGTTTAAAAAAGACGAAGGCGTTGATTTGAAAAGAGATCCGATGGCTTTGCAACGTTTGAAAGAAGCTGCTGAAAAAGCAAAAATCGAGCTTTCTAGTTCATCGCAAACCGAAATAAATTTGCCTTACATTATGCCGGTTGACGGTATTCCAAAACATCTTGTTAAAACTTTAACACGTGCAAAATTCGAACAACTTGCTGATAAATTAATTAACGCAACAATCGAACCTTGCACCAAAGCATTAAAAAACTCTGGTTTTTCGGCCAGCGAAATTGATGAAGTGATTTTGGTTGGCGGATCAACACGTATTCCTGCTGTTCAGGAAAAAGTTGAAAAATTTTTCGGAAAAACGCCGTCAAAAGGCGTAAATCCTGACGAAGTAGTTGCTGTTGGCGCTGCTATTCAGGGCGGAGTTTTAACCGGTGAAGTTAAAGATGTATTGTTGTTGGATGTTACACCACTTTCGCTTGGTATTGAAACTATGGGCGGTGTAATGACCCGTTTGATTGAGTCGAACACAACTATTCCTACAAAAAAATCAGAAACTTTTACAACGGCTTCTGACAATCAACCTTCGGTTGAAATCCATGTTTTGCAGGGAGAACGACCTATTGCAAACGGAAACAAAACAATTGGCAGATTCCATTTGGACGGTCTGCCACCAGCGCCACGTGGTGTTCCTCAAATTGAAGTTACTTTCGATATCGATGCCAACGGTATTTTGCATGTGCATGCCAAAGATAAAGCGACCGGCAAATCGCAGTCAATTCGTATTGAAGCTTCATCAGGTTTATCCGATGATGAAATCAAACGCATGAAACATGAAGCAGAAGCCAATGCAGAGGCTGACAAACAGGCAAAGGAAATGGCTGATAAAATTAATCAGGCTGACAGTTTGATATTCCAGACTGAAAAACAATTGAAAGAGTTTGGTGATAAAATTCCTGCCGATAAAAAACAGCCAATTGAAGATGCATTGAAAAAGCTGAAAGATGCACACGCCAGCAAAGATTTGGCCGCAATTGACGCTGCAATGAATGAGTTGAACACAGTATTCCAGGCGGCATCGCAGGAAATGTACAACGCTTCGCAGGCACAGGGCGGTCCAACTGCCGATGCCGGACAGGGCGCACATGACGGTGGTTCGCAAGGCCAGCCTAAAAACGACGGCGAAGTTACTGATGTTGACTTTGAAGAAGTAAAATAAAGTCGGTTAAAAACGATAATCAAAAATAGAAAAACCGTAGTAAGCATTTGATTTACTGCGGTTTTTGTTTTTGAATTTCCAAATCTTACTTTAGTAACCAAAGTAGAATTTTTAATTGAAAAATTTACTGTTCATTTGAGTTTAATTTGCTTTTATCGGAAGTAAGAATATCCAAAGCCTATAAAATGCACTCAGATAGTGCGTTTTTGACTAAAAAATGACTTATGGCAGTGCAATATTCATTATATTTGTTCTAAATATACTGCTATGGATAAATTATTTGAACAGTTTCATAAGGTTCTAAGAGAGACAGATACAGGTTTCTTCCGCTACATTTATGCAGAAATAAACTGGAAAAGTCGTATGATTGGACTTACCGGTCCACGTGGAGTTGGGAAAACTACCCTGGTTTTACAATATATTAAAAGAAATCTGAACCTTGATGAAACTCTGTATGTAACCGCAGAAGACTTTTATTTTGCTGACAAGAGGCTGATTGATTTAGCGGATGCTTTTGTAAAGCGCGGTGGGAAATACCTGTTCGTTGATGAAATTCATAAATACAAAGACTGGGCTAAAGAACTAAAACTGATATATGATTATCATCCGGAACTGAATATTGTTTTTACCGGTTCTTCGGTATTGGATATCAAAAAAGGAGCTTCAGATTTAAGTCGCAGAGCAATAATGTACAATTTGCAAGGCTTGTCATTCAGGGAGTATTTGCAATTGTTTCATCAAATAGCTGTTCAGCCGTTTTCTTTGGAAGAAATACTAAGTCATAAAGCTGAACTTCCCGGAGTAAAACATCCATTGCCTTTTTTTGAAGATTATCTGAAAAGAGGGTATTATCCATTCGCATTGGAGGAAAGTTTTGATCTGAGGTTACAACAAATTGTTAATCAGACTTTAGAATCAGATATTCCTATGTATGCAGGCATGAATGTGTCAACAGGCAGAAAATTGAAACAATTACTGGCTATTATTGCTAAAAGTGTGCCGTTTAAACCCAATATGACGAGCATAGCAACTGCACTTTCCTCCAGCCGCAATAACATTACTGATTATTGTTTGTTTATTGAAGAAGCCGGAATGATTGCACAACTAAGGGATTCAACCGGAGGAATAAAGGGGTTGGGGAAAGTGAATAAAATTTATCTTGACAATACTAATTTAATTTACAGTTTAGCAAATGAAAACTCTAATTCAGGAAACATAAGAGAAACGTTTTTTCTGAATCAGCTTAGAGTAAAGTATGACGTAATAGCTTCCAATGTTGCTGATTTTCAGATTGGTGATTACACATTTGAAGTAGGTGGGAAAAATAAAGGGTTGAAGCAAATCCAGGGAATTGATAAAGCTTTTATCGTAAAAGATGATATTGAACAGGGGTATTTGAACGTTTTACCACTATGGCAATATGGTTTAACTTACTGATAGTAAAAAATACCAACACAATCGATTATGGACCTTTAAAGATAGGGAAACCATCTTTAAACATTCGCAAATTAATTTATGGATTCCCAGAATAAATTATTGATAGCTTTAGTTGAATTATAATATTGCTAATCGAAGAAATGTAATAAAGCAAAAAATAGTTATGCTAAGATTTAATATCAGAGGGGTACAACGAGAACAAAAGCCTTTCCGTTGAAAAATGGAAAGGCTTTTTAATTTTAACTAAGTAAAACTGTTTGTTTTATAAATTGAAATAGCTATAAAATCCTTTGTTTTGTTGTTGTTTGCATAATTGATAAATTTCATTGAATAACATATCTTCAATGTGGAATTAAAAATACAAGCGATACATCAGGTTTGGGAACATTTCAAACTGCGTTACATAACCAATTTTACCGGGAACCTTCTCATCGTAGTATTCAGATAATTTGGCTCTGTTGTTGGTTATATTATCCAATGTAATAAAGAGTTCATGCGTTACTTTGGGTTTGTTCCACTTGTAGCTCGCAGATAAATTTACCTGATAAATATCTTCAAACTTTTTATCATATGCTTTTTTGTAATCCCAAAATTTATTGTTTGCAGCATCAACAGCCAAATTACCCTGTGCATCTGTTAATAATGGAATGTACCTTTTTCCGCCTCCGAAAAACACTTTGGCATTTAAGTTTAGCGTTTGGTTTTGCTTTTTCCCACGGTTGGCGAATTCTTTACCAAATAAAATATTTGCCAGGTAATTATTATTATACGCCGTATTCCGCTCAACTCCCTCAAGCGATTTGTATTTTGAATTGTAAATTGAGGCATTAATTAAATAGTAATATCCTTTGCTGAACAAACGCTCTAACGTAAGTTCCACTCCATAGTTTTTTCCGGTTCCTTTATTTACCAACTCAACATATCTAAAATCGGTTCCTTCATTAATGGTTGCATAATAGCTGGTATCATTGTTTTCAACCGGCAAATTGTACAGGTTTTGGTAATAAGCTTCCAGTTTTACCCGTATATTTTCTCCGAAACGTTTTTCATAACTCATAACAAAATGATCTGCTTTTAGTAAATCCAGGTTTTTATTTGGTTCTGTAATACTTCCATCGGGTTGTTTCACCCTCGCAAAGTAGTTGTGTACACTTTCCATAGTACTGTGTTTACCGTATCCTGCACTTAACGAACTAGTACGATTGATCTGCCAGTTTAAGGCAATCCTTGGTTCAATAGTACTTTTCTTATTATACAATACATTCATATTATGAACCCCTGCGACAATCGTAATTTTTTCATTAAAACGATGTTTCCAGCTAATAAAATTATTCAGGGTACTTATATTTTCATTGAAGTCTGCCAAAGTAAACATTGAGCCGGTACTATCCTGCGCGTTACTTAGTTTTGAATCATACCCAAAAAGCGCATATTTTGTACCTAATTGAATTGTATTTTTTGCATTTAGTTTATTGTTATAGGTTATGGCACCTCTGTAAACCGAATTTTTTATCCTGCTTCGATAATATAAATCCCTATTGCCAACAGAATCTCTCAAAAACTCACCGTCACCGTTAGTTATTATTGTCGTTTTTATCTTAAAAACATCATCTTTTATACCATTGTTTGAATAGGAAAGGTTAGTTTTTATAAAGCTCTTATCATTAATACCTATCGTATGATTCAACCCAAAGTTTGAGAGGTAATTATCTTTGTCGTAATCTTCGGTAATATCAGAGGTAATGGTTTCGTTGCCGGGAATCGCAATTTTATCAGCTTTTACATCTTTTAGCGAACCATTACTTAAGCCCCCTAATCCAAAGAAAGAAAACGTGCCTGTTTTTTTGGTAGGCAGCACAACTTTAAACGCTCCATCCTGATAATTAAGTACTCCGTCAAGTTTAATTACACCCAAATTATTTAACAGGGAAATTGTAGAATACCTGTAATTTATCAGGAATGAACCGCCATAACCTTTTTTAAACGGTCCTTCAACGGTTAAATCCGTTCCCTGAACTCCAACTCCTAACGAGGTCTCGTACTTTTGGTTATTTCCTGTCCTGAGTTTTACATCATATACTCCTGATAACACATCGCCATACTCTGGCGAAAACGCACCGGTTGAGAAGTCAGAGGTAGTTAATAAGCTGTTGTTTAAAGCGCTGACACCGCCGCTTACTGAGTTTTGATAGGCAAAATGAGTAGGGTTTGTAATTTCCACTCCGTCCAAACGCCATTGAATGTATTTTGGTGAATTACCTCTTACGATGATATCATTTCCTCCATTTTGTGAAGCTGTGACTCCGGCAAAATTTGATAGTATTTTGGAAGGATCATCCAGTCCACCTGCATAACGCTTTGTTTCTGCCGCGGATATTGAACGTGTACTAATGATAGACATCTGATTTATTGCATCACCTTTGTTTTTATTTGCTTTAATTACAACTTCATTCAGCTTTTGAATTGATTCCTGCATAGCAAGATTTAAAACTTTCTCTTTACCTGAGTTGACTTCAATGTCAGAAATGGTTTTAGTTTCATACCCCACATACGATAATTGTAGTGTGATTCTGCCAACAGTCATTTTTTCCAGATGAAACTCACCATTTGCATTGGTTGCGGCTCCTTTAAACTTATCATCACCAACTACACGGACTGATACCCCAATTAACGGCAATTGACTGTCCATATCAATTATGGTACCCCTCACAGTTTGTGTTAGTTGTTGGCTAAAAGCCACAGTAACAAACATGGTAACTATCAATATTGTATAAATTAATTTTTTCATTGTTTTGTGTTTTGTTTGAATTATTTTTTTGAACTAAAAGAAGAATAAACCACAGATGATTTGAATCCTTTAACTATAAGCCATACTGCCAATGACATTTCATAAGCGAATACCGGAATCGAAAGGATTGCACCCCAAACAGAAACTTGAAGAAATACGCCGATCATCACCAACATGGCGCAAATTGAGACGAGTGTTCCTCCGACAAGACCCATTACTGATATGAAGCGTGGAACCAGTTTGGAATCATACAAAAAATAGCTCATCATCAGAGTACTGGGTCCCAAAACCAGGTTCGGTCCAAGTAAAAATGTCCAATTATGAATAGTCACTAATAATTTGCCGGCGATTAAATAAGAAGATACATTTGGAGCAACTTCTTTTCCAAACTCCCAGTTTAAAGTTGCTATCGATAATAAACTGATTATTCCGATGATTATGATAGTAGCTTCAAGAAGCCTGAAACATACATATCCAATCGCAAGGCTTTCATTCTCCTTATTGATGATTGGAAACATCAGAACAGAGATTCCAATAATTGAAAATGCCAGAATCAGCTCATTAAAGGCTCCCCAGATCACCTGCATTTCATTTGCTGAACCCTTAATAATGTATTCAGGATCGGTTAAGATAGGTTGATAAAGGGCAAAACCTATTATTGCTGTTACCGCCGCAAGTATATATAATACGCCCACAATGATTGCGATATCTCTGTTTGAATTCATTTCTTTCTGATTTTAAAACTGTTCTATTTGAAATAATGTTAATAGACAAGCAGTAAAGTGAAAACTTAGGTATTTCTATTTTTCGCAAGTGGGTTTTTCTTCCAGGGTTCAGAAAAATGTACGCTAATTATGAGCCCCCTGTTAAACATTTCCTTGTCGTGTGAAATATTGGTCAATCCATAACAGTACCTGATATCCAACGCAAGCCTTTTTTGTTTAATCGGAAACATATAACCCCCTCCGACTTGAATACCTGCATCCAGTCGTTTAAAGGCATCAGTTGAATTTTTAAATTTGATATCTGTTGATATATCATCAATTTTCTGTGTTCCACTAAGATTATATGCAATGGACGGCCCGGCATTCATATAAAATTTACCTAAATGGAAACGGGCAAGAACGGGTAATTCCAATGTATTTAACCGCAGGTTTGATTTTTGGGTGGTTAGCGGATTATTCGCTTTTAAGGCACCACCCTTTCTTATATAATAGAGTTCGGATACTAATGAAAATTTTGGTGTAATACCAGCCTGAAATGACATTCCGGCATGTATCCCCTTATTCTCCTTTTTATAATCTGAAAGATCATTATTTGAACTTCCATAATTGAGGTTTGTACTCGCGGTAGTAATCATGAGGTCGAAATAAGTTTCGGCTGTTTTTTTACCATCCCTTAGTTTTACTGATCCAAATTCTTTGGTTTGACCAAATGAATTCGCGTAAAAGAGAATCATAGCTGCTATGAGTCCTAATTGTTTCATTTTATTCATTTCTTTTTATTTAAATTAAATTACTTAAACAAAAGTAAATGAATGAGTTCGGCCTTTAAATTTCGATATGCAAAGCAAGCCAAGATGTCTGCAACCTGGCGTTTTTCGTCTGCAAAATGGAAGGATGGTTATTGCCTGTTTCGAATGAATTGAAAAAATAACTCCTTGTATGTTTCAGAAATCGGGATTAACTGATCTGCAATTTTGATTCTGTTCCGTTCAATTGATACGATTTTATTAATTGCAACCATGTATGATTTGTGCACCCGGCACACAATACTTGAAGGGATTAACTTTTCAAACTCGCTGAAATTCTGTAAGGTCATAACCCTTTTATTCACTGTATGAATTCTACGGTAATCTCTCATCCCTTCGATATACACAATTTCATTAAGCATAATTTTTTCCAACCTGTGTTCTGTCTTTATGAAAATAAAGTCAGCTTGAGTATCCGAATTGCGATGGGCTATATTTTCCTGCGCTTTGTTTACAGCTTGTAAAAAACGATTAAATGTATATGGTTTTAAAAGATAGTCCGTTATCTTCAGTTCGTAACCCTTTAAAGCATATTCAGGGTAGGCTGTGGTAATAATAACCTGGCTGTTTATTTTTGAACTTTCAAGTAATTCTACACCCGACAATTCATCCATATTAATATCCAAAAAAAGCAAATCTACTTTGTTATTATTTAGATAATTAAGCCCTTTGAGCGCATTATCGAAAGTTGCATTTAAATGCAAAAAAGGAACCTTGTTTACAAAGTCTCTCGTTTTTTCAAGAGCAAGTGGCTCATCTTCAATGATTATGCAGTTATATTTAGTCATTGTGTATTGTTAAATTTACGCTATACAAATCATTTGTTTTATGCATTTCCAGAGTATGTTTTCCTGCATAAATAAGGTTCAGCCGCTTTTGAATTAGTTCATTTCCTAAACCGCCATAAGTTTTCTGTGTAGTCAACTTCGAATCAAATTTATTTTCACAAATCAGTTGTAATGATTCGTCGGTTATAATGATATTGACAGTAATGGCATTTTCGAGTTTCTTATTGTTCGCATGTTTGAAGGCATTTTCGATAAAAGGGATAAAAACCATTGGTGCAATTTCCTTATTGCCAATAATGCCGGCAACTGAAAAGTATGCATAATTTTCGTTAGTAGTCCTTATTTTTTGTAATGCAATGTATTTTTTGATGTATTCAATTTCTTTTGAAAGTAAAATTTTATCAGCCTTTGTTTCATATAGCATAAACCGCATGATTTCCGATAGCTTATTCAAATAGTTTGACGCTTCAACCGGATTTTTTAAAATTAGTGTATCAATATTATTAATGGTATTGAATAAAAGATGCGGGTCGAGTTTCGATTTGATGAGCGCCAATTCCATCTCATGGTTTTTTTCTTTTAAAAGCTCTTTAAGTTTAATTTCATTAACCCAGGTGATAAAACCTTTGATTACCAATGCTACTATTCCTGAAATTGTTGCAATTATGCTCATTGCAATAATTACGATATAAGCTGTAGATCTGCCATTTTTGCCACCCTTGTCCATATCAGCCATGCGACCTGTTTCGATGAAATACCGAATCAGAATATATCCTACCGATGCCACTCCTAATGAAATTAACAGGCCATAAATGATTGAAAGAAAAAACTTTTTTTGTTGAAGGTATTTAGGGAACAAAAGAAAATAATAGAAATAAAATGTGATGAACGAAGGAAAAGTCGCAAATAGTAAAAGAGATTTCAAAGCATTCTCAATTCGTGCTGTCTGATCCACTAAATGACTACTGCTTCTATAAAAAACCGCTAAAATAATTGTTATTAACAG
>Ga0351841_1049_pt1 | contig 17518 bp, 10 predicted proteins | sample BONcelHFGM3001E6_FD_206884 | JGI IMG/M metagenome (GOLD analysis project Ga0351841, IMG submission 206884) | Enriched cells from coal bed in the Powder River Basin, Montana, United States - BONCAT cells FGM rep1 HSBNCT.FGM.300.1.E6 ...
GCCAGGATCCGGCCTCCGTGAAGTGGAGCCAGATCAAAACCGATTCATTCCGGATTGTCTTCCCGGAGAATTTTCTTTCCCACAGCCAATACCTGGCCAACATCCTGGAGCTAACTTCCAAGTATGAAACGAAAACATTGAAAGCAACGGTTCCCCGGATGCCTTTTCTCCTGCACACCAGCTCAACCATTTCAAATGGGCTCACGGTATGGGCGCCGCGACGGATTGAATTGTATACCTGTCCGCCCCAGGACATCTATCCCGAAGAGTGGCTGGAGCAGCTCCTCCTGCACGAATACCGGCATGCCGTCCAGACCAGCAAAATGAATCAGGGGTTTTCTAAAGCCCTCTATTATATCTTCGGGGAGCAGGCGACAGGTGCGGTGCTCGGACTTTATATTCCAACCTGGTTCCTCGAAGGAGATGCAACCGTTACGGAAACTGCCCTCTCCAACTCGGGGCGAGGTCGTGTGGCTTCGTTTGCAACTCCACTCCGTGCACAGTTCCTGCAAAAAGGAATCTACTCCTACGATCTTGCTACGATGGGTTCCTACAAAACCTTCACGCCTGATGCCTATGCCCTGGGCTATCACCTGGTGGCAAAAGGGAGAGAAAAGTACGGCTATGAACTTTGGGATCACACGCTTGATAAAGTGGCAAAACTTCCCTTCATGGTGGTGCCTTTCAACGCCGGCATCAGGCAGAAAACGGGGATGTGGAAAACCGGCCTCTACCGGAAAATGGTGGAGGAGTTGCTGATTGAGTGGCAGCACCAGGAGGATGCTTCGTGGCGATCGTCGTTCACACCAATAACAACTCCAAAACCAGCTAATTACACCACCTGGGACAAGCCCCATTTTGTGAATGACTCACTGCTGATTGCGGCGCAGTGGAGCAATGAAGGAGTGCCGAAACTCCTGCTACTGGACAAAAACGGCAGAACGAAAAGGCTGAAAAGACTCGGCGCCTACCAACCCGGGAGTCTCTCGGTATCGGGGAAAAAGGTGGTTTGGACAGAGTACCGGCCGGATATACGGTGGGAGAACAGGAGTTACTCGGTTATCCGCCATCTATCCCTGAACACCCCTGTAAGGGCGGGTTCCAAACCCGCCCCTGGGATAAAGTCCGGAGCCAATGTAAGGGCGGGTTCCAAACCCGCCCCTGCAGGGTATTGTGGCCTGCGGTATTTGACCAATAAAAGCCGCTACTTCTCCCCTGCCCTTTCACCAGATGGCAAACAGCTTCTGGCGGTTCGGATCACGGAAGGGAGTCAGTCGTTTATTGATATCCTTGAAACTGCTTCAGGGAACGTTCTCGACTCTATCCCTGCTCCTCACGGTGGGTTGTTTCTTCAGCCGGCCTGGTCCCAAAACGGAGAGCAAATCGTTTTCATCCTGTTGACTCAGCAGGGAAAATCACTTTATATGATGGATTCGCGGGGTAGCTCCGGTTCCTCCCTTATTGCTCCCTCTTTTCAGGAAATATCCGGTCCGCCCTTTTTTTACAAGAACTACGTGTTATATACGGCCGATTACACTGGAATTGAAAACATTTTTGCCATTGATACCCTTACGCGACAACTTTTCCAGGTTACATCAGCACGATTCCAGGCAACCAATCCTTCCCTCTCACCCGATGGAAAAACAATTGTCTACTCCGATTATAATGCCGATGGCATGATGGTCGTGAGCAGGACTTCAGATCCCTCGAAATGGATTAAGCTGGATTCGATTCCCCGATATACATTTGAACTGGCAGAAGCAATGGCAGAACAGGAGGGAGTAAATATCCAGGATAGCATGAGAGTGAATTACGAATTACGAATTACGAATTACGATTCCCAACTGACAAACTCACCAGCATCCAGCATCCAGTATCCAGCATCATTGTCATTGCGAGGAGCGGAGCGACGCGGCAACAGCATCCAGCATCCGGCATCTGACCTTCCTGTCACCCGCTACCGAAAGTTCTCCCATCTCTTTAACCTGCACTCCTGGGCACCACTCTCCATTGACGCAAACAACCTTACGTTGAAGCCCGGGGTGTCAGTGCTTTCCCAAAACCTGCTGAGCACCCTGTTTGCCGGAACTGGGTATGAATATGATCTGAGTGAACGGACTGGCAAATTCTATCTGAATCTCTCCTACCAGGGATGGTTCCCGGTGATCGATCTCAACTACTCCTATGGCAAGAGGGCCGGGATCGGGCGGTATTCCAGCACCGGTGAAAGCTTTCGGTATACCTGGAACGAAAGCAACCTGCAGGCAGCGGTCAGCGTGCCAATGAACCTTTCGCGCGGGATATGGTACCGAAAGATACAGCCAACGGTTGGAACCTCATGGATCTATGTGATTCACGACAAGAATACGCCGGAGCAATTCACCAAAGGGTCGATCAACACGCTGGATTACCGGTTATATATGTATAATTACATCCGGTCCAATTACCAGGATATGTTTCCGAAATGGGGCCAGAACCTCGACATCAATTTCCGTCATACACCTTTCACCGGCAATGATATGGGATCGGTGTTCGGCATCTCCACCAACCTCTATTTCCCGGGGATCTTCCGGCATCATGGCATCAGGATATACGGGGGTTTCCAAAGAAGGTGGGACAATCTCGTCTACGGCTACCAGTTTTCTAACCTCATTGCCATTCCGCGGGGAACGACAGCCATCTATACACCCGACCTGCTTTCGTTCTCGGCAAACTATAAATTTCCTTTCCTGAGGCTCGATGCCAGTTTAGGATCAGTGCTCTATATCAAGCGGTTCAAGCTGAATCTTTTCTATGACTGGTCGCACGGCTGGGAGCCGCTTGAGGACACCTTCCTGAAGTCGACCGGCTTCGAACTCACCTCCGAGATGCACATCTTGCGCTTCGTGGCGCCGTTTGAGCTGGGAGTCCAGGGGGCCTACCTTCCCGATGAAGGCACCTGGGTGTGGCGGTTTTTGTGGGGAGTGAGTTTCTAGATCTCCGATTAAACCGATTTTCGATTTACGAATGATGATGCCGGATCTAGGATGCTGGTTGCCGGTTAAAGCCTGCGTTTATAATCCAACACAACTCCTTCGATCCGTTTTGTAATATCCTCCCATTTCAGTTCAGGATTTTCAATTAAGTAAGGCCAGTCGGCAAGATCCACATCCTCGAACCAGATCAGGCTTTTCAGGACAAACACACTATTCTCCTGGTTGTATTTTTTCTTGTAAAACTCAAGCATATCTCCCAGTTTGTACTTATCCAGAAGATAATAGATATCTATAAAATCTTTCGACCGCTGGCCGCTGGTTGAGATCGCATTCAGTTTCATGGCGATGATATCAGGTACTGAGAGAAGCGAAACATCCATAATTACCTCTGGTTCCGAGAGTAGATGATAGCGGTGTGCGAGTATGTCAACATTGATATTTTCGATAGAACCTTTAAGGGTATTGGAGGCCGAAGAAAACAATTGATAGGAATAATTCTGATGGATTTGTTCAAGCAATGCGGATGCATCAAAATCGAAATTAGAAAACCAATCAATATCCGGGGATTTCCAGTGACCGAGATGCAAAGCCAATGCAGTTTCACCAACAAGATAAAATTCCTGCAGATAGGGTTTGCCTTGCAGGGTTCTTATGAGTTCCAGTGTTGGGGGTTCGACTGCTTTCGTTGGAAACATCTGAATTCCTCCGCAGGTTTATTGAAGAGTTTGATAATAAAATTGAAGGTCTTTGGATAGATGTAGAGAGAATATCCGCCCGATATGGAATTCCTGTAAACAAACGATATTGATTTTCTCTTTCTTAAAGATACGAAATTTAACTGAAAAACCAGATTACAGAAATGTCCACTGGCTTCGTCCTTCTCCCTTCCAACTTCCAGTTCTAACTTCTGACTTCTGACTTCCGACTTTTATTTGTGGAATTTCCGGATAAAATCCTCCACCTCGGGCACACCGCCCTGGTAGATGAGGTAGCCGTTGTAAGGCTCGCGGGGGGTTATCTCGTCGTTGATTGGGGTGAGCATGATCTCTTTTACCTTCGCCAGATCGCTGGTTTGTCCCAGCGCCCAGCCGAGTTTGATGTAGGCGACTTCCGGCAACATGTTCTCAGCCGGTACAACACCCTTGGCCATCAGGTCGCGGCCGGTATCGTAGACAAACATGTGAACATAGCCCCAAAGGGTTTGAACCGTCATATAAACGGCGACGCCCTTTTCAGCCGCGCGGACGATGGCAGGGTAGAGCGGTTTGTTCACGTGACCGAGTCCGGTGCCGATGATGATAATCCCCTTGTAGCCGTTGTCCACCATCGAATCGATCATGTCGGGTTGCATGTTGGTGTAGTAGTAGATCATCCCCACCTTCTCTTCGAAGTAGGGAAGAATCGTTACATTTCGGTCAGTCCGACGACGCTTGTAATCCTGCTTGATCGGGAAGACCCCTTCGCGGGTCACTGTTGCCAGTGGGGTATCCCCAATCGTCCGGAATGTGGAGCGGTAGGAGGAGTGCATCTTCCGTACACGTGTTCCCCGGTGCAGGAATCCGTATTCATCGGAAGTGGGGCCAAACATACAGACCATCGTCTCGGCGATGTCGCCATGACCGGCAGCCGTGGCAGCATGCATCAGGTTGAGCGCTGCATCGGAGCTGGGGCGATCGGATGAGCGCTGCGATCCAACAATGACGATGGGAATAGGAGAATTCTGGACCATGAAGGTAAGGGCTGCGGAGGTGTAATGCATCGTATCGGTACCATGACCGATGATAATTCCCTGGGTTCCTTTCTCGATCTCTTTCCCGATGGCAATAGCAAGTTCTTTGTATTGAGCCGGACCCATGTTTTCGCTGAAAACGCCAAAAAGTTTCTCGGTAGTAAGGTTGCAGATGTCGGCCAGTTCGGGAACCGCACCGTAGAGTTCACCTGGAGAGAATGCCGGGATCACGGCACCAGTCCGGTAATCAAGTCGTGAAGCGATGGTTCCGCCTGTCCCCAGCAGCTTGACATTTGGTTTATCCTTCGAATAGGGAAACTCCTTTTCCGGGATCTTATAATTCGCCTTTTTGTACCCCAGCTCTTCGATATGGGTGATCGTACCCACATCCACGCCGATGTTGTAGCCGGTGAAGAACTTCATCACGAGGTGCATATCATCGGTATTCTCGGCCCGGGGAAGGATTGTCCCTTCAAATACGCCACGCGTAGTATCCACCTTCACCTTCGCCCACACCCGGGCGTTGAATTTTTTTAGTGTTTCGAGTGCCTTTCCTTTGTAGCCCTGGAAATTGTCGTCAGCCATAATTGATTTCTAACAATGTTATTTTCTGCAATCTTTTTTACCCCAAACCCCCTTTTACCCCTAAATCCCCTAAAGGGGACTTATGCTTCCCTTCGGGAAGATATATCCCCTCAACTCTCTCAGGGAAACATTCCCCAATGCCTTTTCCCTCAACTTTCCCATAATCCAATTCGCCCCCACTCCATCATTTTTTGAAGTCTTAATCTCCTTGTATGCTTCAACAAGTGCCGGGATCATCTTAACGATCTCATCGTAAGGCACTTTCTTAAAGTTCACCGCTACCAATACCGATTTAAGATCCCTCTCCGGATGCCGGTAGACGATCCAAAGCATCTTCTTTGCGATTTCGTAATCCAGGTTTTGCGATTTCAGAAAGGCCAGAAGTTCGAAAACCTTCTCTGCCGAAAAGCCTTCAACCGGACCGAGTTGCCGTTCCATATGGTTGAGCTTGTGCGCCAATAAGGTGGACGTAAATCTTGCAGGGATACCAAGATCGGTCTGAACCTTTTCGATGATGGGTACAAGGTTGTTCTTCAGGATGTATGTGAATGTATCTTCAGGTACATCCCAACCTTTGAGCTGCTTGTAGCGCTCGGAGGTAACGATTGGGAGATGCTTTGCCATCTCATCCAGCACGTTGTCCTCCAATGGGATTGGTGCCGTATCGGTATCGGGATACATCCTGTCGGCACCGGGAAGTACCCGTTCAAAGATCGTGGTGCCATCCTCAAATGATTTTCTGGTCTCATTCGGAACGCCGGTAAATGCCATCAGGCAGCGCTCTTCCACGGTTTCCAGCGCGGTTGGGATATCGGCATCCGGGCCCCAAAGAATAACCTGGGCATCCTCATCACCAGCTTTGAGGAGATGGCGGATATTGGTCCAGTTTTCAGCTCCCACGCTATCTTCAAACAGCTCCGAATGAAGCATATTTGGCTTTTCAATACAGGCGATCACTTTCAGCCTGTTGGTCAGCTCATCGGCGAATGTCATTCCGGGCTGAAGGAAATGGGAGAGAATGCCGCCGAATTTGGGCAGGTTGACAATATAAACAGGATAACCAAGAGTGTCAATCTCGTTCAAAAGGGTTACTCCGGTAGTAAAATCTTTCCGTGAGATAGGGAGTGAATTGATCTTCCATGTTTTTGGATCTGCAACCCGCTTGTTCAGCAACTCCATGATGCGGAGAAGAGCAAACTGCCTGAACGCTTCGTTGTGAGTCAACTCAGGCATCCAGCGGTTATGTGCTACTCCTTTAATTTCCACGCGGGTTCCGCCTTTACAACTCACATTGACGTCGGCGCGGGTGGAACCGATTCCGGTGGCTACCTTGCCTGTGCTACGGTTGAGGAAACGGATGTAATCGGCCCCCTCTTTCACTTCGCCGGGGTTCTTGAAATCGGGATAAGTAACGGTTTCAATCAGCGGCATCCCGAGACGGTCGGTACGGTAGATCCGCTGATGACCGATATCGGAGACCTCCCGGCAGGAATCCTCCTCAAGGCTGAGCTGAATCAGCCTCACTGTCTTGTTCTTCAACTGAATTTCCCCCTCTACTCCTATGATAGCAGTCCGCTGAAATCCGGTTGGGATACTTCCATCGAGATATTGTTTCCTGGTAATGTGGACCTCTCCAACGATATTCAATTTTGAGAGAAGGGCTATTTCACAGGCGATACCCAGGGCTTCACGATTTAACGGAAAGGGTGGAGTATCATCCACATCGTAGGTACAGGCAGTGCGATTGCTTATACGGTAAACGATCTCCTTACGGGTCTTGAACTCCATCAGTGCCGTACCGTCATACTCTCCAAGCTCGGAGAGGGTTGGACGCATGTGCCGGATCACTTCTGCATCATATTCATCCGGCTTCTGGAAGATACCAGCCGGACAATGGCAGAAAAGTTTCTCTCTGGTTTTCAGTTGCTGGTGAACCTCCAGCCCCGACATAAACCCGATGCGATCGTAGTCCTGTTGAGTAGCTTCCTTACGTGGAACGTATCCGATTGCTTTGCGAGTATCCTCATAGTTTTGGCGAGGATTAAAAGGGAGTTTTGTCATGTAAACTTTTGAATTGGGAAGAAGGCACAAAAGTAAGGAATTGTGAATTAACGAACAAGTTGAAACAATAGGGAATGAGGAATAAGGAATTATGAAGAAAGAGGGTGGGCGAATCTTTTTATAAAATAGTTGACAAAACATTTGGTTTATATTATAAACTAGTTTATTTTTGTAAGTAAATTATTAAAATCATTGATTATGGACCGCACATTATCCGAAAAAGAAAGCTTCGACCTGATCCGCCAAATGATCAGTACAGCCAAGAACAACCTGCAGAAAGGGATGGGAAAAATATTTTTACTCTGGGGTTATCTTGTAGCTGGCATCAGTCTGGGAACCTTTATATTACTGGTTTTCCTGCCATCTGAAATTAAATATCATGCGTTTGATCTGTGGTGCCTGATGGCTTTGGGCTATCCAATCCACTATTTCATGATCAGAAAGAGTGAACACAACAGGTTTGTAACAACCTATGTAGACCAATTGATGAAGTGGGTCTGGCTCGCTTTTGGCCTCTCCATTGTTCTGGTCGTTCTGGGATTTTTCCTCTCCACATTCGCTTTCATTCCTGGCCATTCGGGTGCCACAGGCAGTGAAGATCTCCAACGGTGGGTGCCCTGGCTTTTTCTCCCTCCAACTATGTTGTGCCTTTATGGTTTTGCCCTGTTTGTATCGGGAAAAGCTTACGGATTTCAACCCTTGAGTGTTGGAGGCATAATCTGTTGGCTGGGGGCACTCGTTCTCCTCATAACCGTTCATCACGAATATGCTCAGGAGATTCAGCAACTGATCCTGTGTATCGGCGCAATTTCAGGATATATCATCCCAGGGCATCTCCTGAACCAAAAAGAGACCACACATGTTTAAAGCGCTGGATCCCTTGCTGCACTCACAGCTTCGCCTAGCCATCATGTCAATCCTGGTCTCCACGAGTGAGGCCGACTTTGTTTATCTCCGGGATACCACCGAAGCCACGGCAGGTAACCTTAGTGTGCAAATTGAAAAACTGAGGGAAGCAGGATATATTTCCGTAAAGAAAACATTCAAGGGCAGAATGCCGAGGACAACATGCAGCATTACACCTGAAGGTGTTGCTGCTTTTGAGATCTACGTTGAGGCACTGAAAAGCTACCTGCCACAATGATAACGATCGACTTAGTTTAGCATACAAATATATTTAAAAACTCAATTGGTTCGTGAACCTGCCCCAACCGTTAAAAACCGTTAAAAATGGAGTGGAGTGTATTCAATTCCGGTAAAATAGCCGAAATTTGCGAGGAAGACATCAGAAATGACCAATCCGATCTTGCGAACCATCCTTCTATCACTTCTTTATCTGGCATCCGGCATCTGGCCATCCGGCACCCTGTATGCCCAGGATACAACGAAGATTGTACTTGAACAAGCAGACACCTGGGAGTTCAACAAGGCAATCGGTCCCGATATCCAGCGTATTATCGGGAATGTAATTCTCCGGCATGATACAGGATACCTTTACTGCGACAGCGCCTACCTGAACGATATGACAAATACAGTGAAAGCATACGGAAACGTGCATATCAAAGCTTCTGACACACTCAACCTCTATGGAGATTCGCTGCAGTACAACGGAAATACGAAGATTGCCAACGTGTGGGGAAACGTCAGATTAATTGACAATCAAACGATTCTAACTACAGATAGCCTCGATTTCGATCGAAAAACCCAGATTGCCTGGTATGACAATTGGGGAAAGATCGTGAGCGATGACAACTGTTTGGTAAGCCGGTACGGCTATTATTACACCAGTATCAAGGAATTCTTTTTCAAGGATGAGGTAATACTCATCAATCCCGATTTTTACATGAGGTCGGATACCCTGATGTACAATACCGTGACTGAGATCGCCTATTTTTACGGACCATCTTCGGTTGTGACAACCGATAAGGTTGATTCCATTTATTGCACAAACGGATGGTATGATACCCAAAAAGATATTTCCCGTTTGCTGCATGGTGGTGAGATCTATCATGAGGCACAACTGCTCACCGGAGATACGATTTATTATGACCGGGTGAATGGATACGGGCAGGTTTTCAACAACGCCCTGTTGCTTGACACAATCCAGGATATCGCCCTTACAGGAAATTACGGAGAGTTGATCCGTAAGCGGGGTATTGGCTATATGACCGACCATGCCACCGCGATGATGATCGACAACAATGACACACTATTCATGCATGGCGACACCATCAAGGCTTATTTCGATCCGGATGATGACCAGCAACAGATCAAGGCAATGTTTGCCTATTACAAAGTCAAGTTTTTCAGGAAAGATCTGCAGGGAGCCTGTGATTCACTTGCCTTTCACAGTTCCGACTCAACCCTTTATATGTATAATGGTCCTGTAATCTGGACCGGAGAAAATCAACTGACAGCTGATACGATTACCATGACAATCAGGAACGGGGAGCTGGATACCATGGTGATGTACAGGTCGGCCTTTATTATTTCAGAGGATGATACCTCGAAATTCAACCAGATCAAGGGAAAGGATATGATTGCCTACTTCGCAAAAAATGAACTCTATAAGATCAAGGTTCTGGGTAATTCTGAGACAGTATATTTTGCCAGGGAAGAGGACAGGACTTTGATCGGGATCAACAAACTTTTTGCAAGCGATATGCTGATCTTTGTTGAAGACAATGACATTAAGACTATCACATACATCGATAAACCAGAGGGATCTCTTTATCCCGAAAATGAGATCTCTCCCTACGACCTGGTGCTAAAAGGGTTCAACTGGATGGGGGATGAGCGACCGAAGACAAAGGAGGAGATATACCCCTAAATCCTAAAGGAAACTTAGGGATCTCAGAACACTGATATGTTTATGTACTTCTTTGGATTTGCCTTAATGTCTTCAAGGAGGAGATTGAGATCACGGGCAGCTTTATCCATCTCGTAATAGAGAGATGAATCATTCACCAGAAGTCCGATGGTCCCCTCCCCACTCTTGATTTTGCCAATCACCTCGTTCAAATTCCGAACAGCTTGATCAACCTGGGAAAAGGTTGCAGGGATATTGAGTTTGGCGAGCGAATCACTCACATCCGAAAAGTTTTCAAGGATATTCGTGATCTTGTCGTTGTTATTCTCAAGGTTTTTACTGATCGACTCCATGTTGGTGATAATTCTGGCAATATTGTAGCGTTGCTGAGTCACAAGCGTATCGGCATTATATGTCATATGAGCAATATTCGCAATTGCCTCCTTGATATGCTCAATTGCTTCGATAAGACTTGCCTGTGTGTTCTTATTAAGCACCTGTTGCAAGATAGTAGCCAGCGTGTCGATGGAACTGATCAGGTTCTCCGCCTTGTGTTTTATTGGCGCGAGCTGTTGGTTGACCTCCTCGCCCAAGGTGGCTTCAGTTCGTGCCATCAGGGTGTCTCCATCCTGAATCAACTCGGAAGAGTTTCCCGGAAGTATCTCAATCTCTTTTGACCCCATCAGATCAGCGCTGTAGATACTGGCAACCGAGTTCCTGGGGATAGGATAGGTGGTGTTGCTGAGATACAATTCAACGATAATTTTTTGGGGATCCTCCTGAGAAAAATAGAGAGTTTTTACCTGGCCTACTTTCATTCCCTGAATTGTAACTGGGTTGCCAGCTACTAATCCGTTAACCCGGTTATATACGGCGTAAACAATCCGCTTTTTTTTAAGGATCTCAATGCCCTGGAGGTACATGATTCCCCAGATCATTACAGTGAGAGCGATGATAAAGACCACCCCCACCTTTATCTCCTTTCGCATTTTATATTTTTTTGGAGCCATCTGATGGTGTTGTATAGAATCCGTTCAAATTTACGAAAATAAATTTATGCCGGCCCGAAACCCTGAAAACATGACAAAACGCTAGAGTCCCAAAATACTTTTTGCCTGATCAAGAGAGATTCGCTCTCCGTTGAGGAATGCAACGATAAAGGCATCTGTAAACCCTGTCGCCTGCATTCTTTTCTGCAGTGTTGTGGCTTTCCCAAGATCAGTCTCCTCTCCGAAGGTGTATTTATACATTCCATTATGCTTATACATCTGTATCCCTTGAACGTCCCTGAATCGCGGGGAAGAAAGACTGATCTGGTCGGGAGAGGCAGCAATCTGAATCTTAAATACAAGGTCACTCGTTGATGCGGTAACAGAGGTGTTCGTTCCATTTGTAATGTGCACCGCAGATCCTCTATTCTGCTGGTCAACCTCGTTTTTATACGTCCTGAAAGCTCTAAAAATCGCCGAAGCAATATAATCCTGTCCATTCTCAGAGATTAGAAAATTCTCCTCATCTATGTTACTGAGGTATCCCACTTCGACTAAAACACTTGGCATAGTGGTTTTATAGAGGACAAGAAAGCCTGCTTGCCTCACACCACGATCGTTCAAACCCACACGCTCTTTCATTTGGTTCTGAATCTCGGATGCAAAACGGGAACTTGATTCCAGGTTTGAATTCTGATAGAGACTGAAGGTGATATAGGATTCATCAGAGTTGGGATCAAACCCTTCATATTTTGATGAATAGTCTGTTTCAAGTAAGATTGATGCGTTTTCAAGTTTGGCGATCTCCAGGTTAGCCTGGGATCGGTGCAAACCCATGATATAAGTCTCAGCTCCACGCAATGTTTTGACATTATTTGCATTTGCATGAATTGAAATAAACAGGTCTGCCTGATTCCTGTTTGCAATGGCAGCCCGTTCATGCAACTCAATGAACCTGTCGCGATCGCGGGTATAGATCACCTCAACATCCCGGAAATTACGCTGAATAAGAGTTCCAACTTTCAGTGCCACGGAAAGAGCCACGTATTTCTCCTGGGTTCTGCGACCAACTGTTCCGGGATCTTTGCCACCATGTCCGGCATCAATAACTACCTTATTGAGAGTAACAGGTCCCTGTCCGTATGATGTTGATGCAACAAACACAATACATCCAATCATCCATGCAGCTCTTCTCCATTGTTTGTTAAAGTATCTTAAAAAGAGTGGGTCAACCATAATTTTCTTTAGCTTTGAAGCCCGTGAAACAAAGAGATTCCAGAGACTTTAGTTCCGTGGAGTTGGTCAAACAAAGATAGAATTTAATCAACAATCTTGCCACAGAAGTTGTTAACGATTTTTCTTATTCTTTTCCTGCTTTTTCATAATTTTTTGCAGGGACAGGATACCATCCCGCCTTTGGTTCCGGACACACTCCCTTCGGTTGCACCAGACTCCATCCTGCTTAAAATTGATTCAATCCTTCTCGCCGGGGATACAACAACCATGGAATCAGACACTCTGGCAAATGATACTGTTGTAAAACTTCCCAAGAAAAGCTCGTTGGAAGCAAAAGTTGACTATAAAGCGGAAGATTCGCTCCGGTTTGACATTAAAAATCAGCGGATGTTTCTATTCAACGAAGGCGAAATCACTTATACCGATATCAACCTCAAAGCCAATTATATTGAGATTGATTTCCCAAACAACATGATCTATGCACATGGTTCACGGGATTCCCTTGACAATGAAATAGGGGTTCCTGAATTTACCCAGGGCGAGATGAAGTTCAAATCCAAGATCATGAATTACAATTATAAAACTAAAAAGGGATATATCCGGAGGGTTTTTACACAACAGGATGAAGGATACCTGCATGGCCAGGTGGTAAAGAAGATGGCCGACGATGTAACATATATTAAAACCGGATCCTATACTACATGCAGCAACGAAGAGCATCCGCATTTTGAATTCCGGTTCAATAAAGCAAAGGTTATTCCCAACAGCAAGATCATAACAGGCTCGGCATACCTGGCAATTGCTGAGGTTCCAACACCTCTGTTCATCCCTTTTGGCTATTTCCCAAACCGCACCGGTCAACGATCAGGGATAATTCTGCCTAGCTACGGGGAGTCGGCAAACCGTGGATTCTTCCTTGAGAATGGCGGATACTACTGGGCCATAAATGAATATATGGATCTTAAAGTACTGGGCGACATATACTCGCGCGGGAGCTGGGCCATCAAACCAATGTTCAACTATGTGAAACGATACAAATACAATGGGATCCTGCGCCTTGGATATGCCATCAACAAGATTGGGTTCCAGGGTTCACCCGATTACCAGAAACAGGAAGATTTTGAATTCCGGTGGGTGCACACACAGGACAGTAAAGCACGGCCAAACAGTAGTTTCTCAGCCAACGTTAATATCGTCAGCAATACCTTCAACAAATACAATCCCTCTTCAAGTACTGAAGCCTATTTGTCAAACACCTTTCAGTCCAGCATCAACTATTCCACAAGTTTCGGCGGGAAGTATTACCTCAACCTGAACTTTAACCATAGCCAGAACACAATAACCAAAGAGATCAATTTTGCTTTTCCGCAAATCTCCTTTTCCATAAACCAGTTTTATCCTTTCCGGACGAAAAACAGGGCAGGGAAGCTAAAATGGTATGAGCAGATCGGCTTGAAGTATAACCTCGATATTGAAAACAGGTACAACACTTACGACTCTGCTCTTTTTAAGCAGGAATGGTATAAGGATATGCAAAACGGCATCCGGCACAACATTCCGATCTCAGGAACCTGGAGAATCTTTAAATTCGTCAATTTTACGAACAGCCTGAACATCCGTGACAGGATGTATTTCAATTATATCAAGAAATCCTATATCGATTCGATCGTAACTCCAGACACTACCTATGCCGGACATTATCAGACCGATACGATTTACGGGTTCAAGAATGCCTTCGACTTCAATTTCTCCTCATCCATCAATACACGGCTGTATGGGATGTACCAATTTAAAGGAGGACCGATTAAAGCAATCAGGCATGTATTAACTCCGGCAGTTACTTTCAGTTATACGCCGAATTTCGGAGCTCCTGGATGGGGATATTACAAGGAGGTTGAGAACGACACGAATGCAAAACCAACCAAGTACTCTATTTTTCAGGGAAGCCTGTATGGGGGTCCGCCTGCTAACAAAGCGGGACTTCTAACCTTTAGCCTCAGCAATAACCTCGAAATGAAGATCCGGAACAGAAAGGATACAGTAACCGGAACAAAAAAGATCGTGCTCATTGACAATTTCGTGATTTCCGCTTCTTATGATATTGCAAAAGACTCCCTGAACTGGTCTCCTATCAGCTTGTCGGGGAGGACCTCCATCTTCAAAGGCCTGAACATTCAATACTCAAGTCGGTGGGATCCCTATGCGCTCGACTCATTGGGCAGGAGAACCAACGCTTCGGAGTGGAAAGTGAACCACAGGTTGCTAAGGCTTGATAATACTACCTGGGATATTGGTTTCAGCTACAGCCTGTCATCAGATAAAGTGGGGAAGAAAAAAGAGTCAGAAAAAGGAACGGAACAGGAACGTACCGACATTGAAAAATACTACGACTATTATGTTGATTTCGACATCCCATGGAGTTTCAGTTTTAACTACAACTTCCGTTATACGGCAGCATGGAATAATGCACAGCAGAAACGGGTGCCAACCATCATTCAAACACTGAACTTTAACGGGCAACTTAACATCACCCCAAAATGGAAGATTACACTAACGACCGGATGGGATTTTACAAGTAATGAACTGGCATATACTTCAATAAATATTTACCGTGACCTCCACTGCTGGGAGATGTCGTTCGGATGGGTTCCAAAAGGAGCACAACAACAATGGAACTTCTCGATCAACGTCAAGGCAAGTGTCCTTCAGGACATGAAACTGAATAAGAAGAAAGACTTCAGAGACTACCAATAGAATTACGAATTATGAATTATGAATTATCCATACAAACGTCGTTCATACCAACCGTGAATGATAATAATGGATATTCCATTTGACAATTAAAAACAAAATTATTATCAAATGAAACGAATCATTGAAACGGATAAAGCGCCTCAGGCGATAGGACCATACAGCCAGGCAACAGAGATAAACAGTACACTCTTTATCTCCGGCCAGATTGCCATTGAACCAACTTCAGGTCAGCTGATCAATGGGGACATCAAAGCCCAGGCCAATCTGGTGTTAAAAAATATCGGAACCATCCTGGAGGCCGCCGGGTACACATACGATGACGTAGTAAAATCGACCGTACTCCTCACCACGATGGACCACTTTGCAGATATGAATGAGGTTTACAACAGGTACTATGCTGTAAACCGGCCTGCTCGGGCTGCCTTCGCGGCTTTGGGACTTCCAAAGGGTGCCCTGATTGAGATTGATACGATTGCGGTTAAAGAAACTAAAAACCCTTAACGAAATCGGCATCTAGTCCGACCATAGGACAAATACCGCCCAGATGGTTGGGAAGGTTGTTTCGGGATCAGAAATCATCTTGAGCTTTGCCTCGCGGAGTGCACTTGAATAACTATTTCCGTCAAGCACTTTCCTGTAAAATGAGGACATAAAAATCTTCGTATGTTTATCGGAGACATCCCATAATGAAAACAACATGTTGCGAACACCGGCATGAAAGAAATTGTTCGGGAAGCCGATCATTTTATACCAGCTATTTCCCGGATCTGCTCCTATTGAACAGGAACTCATAACCACAAGATCGCTCTCCATCCTAAAGGACTGAAGTGCTCCCAGTTCAATTCGGTTTGTGGTATTGCTGATAGCTGGAGACGGCGCCGGTTCACCTGACATCATCCAGCCCGAGAATTCATAATGATCAGGATCCTTGTAGCCATGTGTAGCCAGATGAAAAATGCGTGATTGCCCCCCCAATGCCAGTAAAGAATCCAGGTGCAACCCTTTACCAGCAAAGGACCTGACCCTCTTCCTCTTCGAAATGAATAAGTTGCCGATCTCGTCCACTTCACGGATCGCAAAAGGTAGTGCATTTGCTCCGGAACCAAAGAATTCCGGTGCACAGAAAACAAAATCATAGGAATATTCCCGTTCAGCAGATGAATCTGCAAATCTCATCTGCCTCTCTACCCACGCTGATATCGAAGTAAAACATGTAGTTTCGTATTGACTAATCAGAAAATTGCCCCAAGATCCAGATGAGATATGTTGATCAACGACCAATGCATCAAAAGGGAGCTCCCTGAGTTGCCGGTCAGGGATTATCTGCAATAAAAACTTGGACTTAAGATGTTCTTCAACCGGCCTCATCAGGTAATTGTACAGATGGGTGCTGGATTGGAGAAATGCAGGCGGGTCCAGCCCTTTCATCGCTTTAGTGCAAGCTTGTACCTCACTGGCGATATTGGATCCTGATAGCTGTTTCAGGATTATAGTAGTATCGGTCGAGAATAATATCGTATATAAGGTTGTATCAACGATGAGATATTTTATCAGAACTTCATTCTGGTTTAACAGTGAAGGTATCTTTGAAAGATCAAAACTGGGTTCACAATTGCGACAGGTTAGCCCGGTGGCTGAGGTATATTCAATTTGGTTCAATCGAGCCTGATCAAAGGAGTAGAGTTTTTCAAGCAGTCTTATTCCCTCCCCATCCGGTTCCTGCCTGAGCAACGTTTCATCCGTGCACTCAAGTATTCGTTTCTTATGGAGTAGAAAAAGCTGTTGTTTCAGGCCAAAAAGGTTCGGTTGGAGTGTATCGGACAAGTTTCGTCCGGAAATTTCACCAACATACTGGCAACTTGCTTCGAAGCATGCCAATCTTTCAACAATCCATACAAACTCATTCGTTAACCAGCATGATTTGTCATTGAGTTGCATGAGTAACTCGAGAGCAATTCCGGTAAGGGAACGTTGAAGGTCAGGTTGCATTGATATCAGCTCTTTTAACCTGGGATTATTTATGAGCACTTCTCCGAGTTGCAGTGCTATCAGCGTTTGCTCATATAGACGGTGTAGGATGCTGGTATCTTTGCCCCTTCTGTTAAACATGCACCATTGTGTCTGAATCTTTTCACATAAAATACTGTATCTCAGCACATCAACTGTTTTCAATTGCATGGACAAAGTTTCGGGTTTTTCCGGGACGAGATACTCAAGGTCAAGCTGATCCAATGCACTGTCCAATACTTCCAGGGCTTCTTCATAATCTCCGGCAACCCGCAGCAGAAATCCTTTCTGCAATTGAATTGCACCAATCAGGAACTGGTCAGCTCGCTGGGTCCTTCTGTTCCAGTCAGTTGCCTGATCAAGGATCAACCTG